>JAESGJ010000078.1_pt1 | contig 185758 bp, 138 predicted proteins | sample 9266241 | NCBI WGS metagenome assembly JAESGJ01 (sample SAMN14514841, study PRJNA621669) | algae metagenome | isolation source: Brasilonema octagenarum HA4186-MV1 and co-occurring heterotrophs from wet... | place: USA: Manoa Valley, Hawaii | collected 2009-07-20 | reverse complement strand
ATGACTACGAGTATAAACGCAACGGCACTGTTAATTTATTTGCGTATTTTCAACCTTTGGCAGGATGGCGACACATAGAAGTCACACAGCAGCGTACCAAAATAGATTTTGCAAAACAAATGAAAGAGCCGCAATCAAAATTATCGAAGAATTACGCACCAAAATCGACAGGCAAGAACTCCGCACTTCCTAATACCCATGAAAAACAAACTTATCAGCAAACAATCAATCGCATTATTTATCGCAGCAACTATCAGCGGAATTACGTTAAATACTTGGTGGAATGCAAACGCCCAAACTACCCCAACAAAACCAACTCCACCCAAATATACCAAATTGCAAGATGTGAAGAACTTCAGTATCAAAGGAAACGGTAAAGCTTTTCAACCTCGTAATTTGCAACAGACGAATCAACCAGATAAAGCTGATGATCAAGAATTTAAACGAGGAGTTATTGGTTGGGATGACCGAGTTCCTATGTTAAGCCGACAATATCCTTGGTCGGCAATTGGTAGAGTACAGGGATTGACCACCAAAGGCGAGGAATATCATTGTACAGGTACATTAATTAGTGAAGATGTCGTTTTAACCAATTCACACTGCGTCATTGATCCTGAAACACACCAAGCTAGTCAAAAAATCTTGTTTCTCCCAAATCTTATTAATGGCAAAGTCGCGGATGAATCGGATATAGCCCAAGTTCAAAATGTCATTTATGGGACTGATTTCACTAAAACTAAGTTAGAGAATCAAACTGACGACTGGGCGCTTTTGAAACTCAATAAACCTATCGGCTTAAAATACGGATATCTGGGTTGGAAATCTTTACCCTCATCAACTCTCACCAAAAACCGCAATAAATATATTTTCGTTGGTTATTCTGGTGATTTCCCTAACACAGACAAAGAAAAGTATCGATTTTTTACCGCAGGAAAGGGATGGACAGCAAGCGTGCAACAAGGTTGCAGCATCGTGGGTGAAGAAGGCAATGTCTTGTTACACGACTGTGATACCACTGGTGGTTCTTCCGGGGGAGCAATTATTGGTGTGATAGGTAATCAACCGTACATAATTGGTCTTAATAATGCGGAATACAAAACTCGTGATGGAAAAGCAATAATCAACTTGGGTGTGAAGATTGATTTTTTAGATAAATTGGTAGGAAAATAAGTAGAGCCATTAATTTATCCCGTCTGGCTAAGGCGTGAATGCTTTCTGAGGGATAACCGCTCCCATGCTCCCGATGAAGAAAGAAGTAATGTCTAGACTTGTCTAGGTTTTATGTAGCAGATATTCCTCTGATATTGGACTAGTACAGCATGGCGGAAGTAAGCCAACCATTATTTTGACTCAAATTTCTTGTATAAGGGCTATAAAAAAATGGTAGGTGTATTTACGCCGCGCGGTACTAGTAAAGGAAAGGGACAATAAAGCGCCGGCAATTTGATGTTATTCATGGGATGTTTTCAGAATAATAGGCAATTTCAAAGGGTGTATTGTTTTACGAACCAAACAAATGAATTGCTAATCCCTGTGTGTAACTCTAAAAACCATCACAAGCATTTGTGCGTATCTGTTAACCTCTCGCCAAGATTGAGGTAATACCTTTCAAACACAAGACAATATGTATTTTAATTTCTTTATCGGTTCCAGTTTTGGAATTACGGTTCTAGTGCTGTTGGGTTTTAGTGTATTGCAATGGTTCCATATTCCTACTGGCAACTTTCTTGACTGGGTGATTGGGGGAGTCAGTTTTTGGTGGTTGTTGGTGATTGTGACTGTACCGTGGAATGTTCATTTTCAGGCAAAAGAAGTCTTGGCAGAAGGGGCACAATCAACTGAAAAAGGAATTCCAGTGGATGAGAAACAACTGGAGTACGTTAAAGTTTTGGCACGGCGATCGCTTATCGTTGCTCTTGCCCTACACTTATTTTCAGCAATTAGTCTTTACCTTCTCGCCGCCACTGGTATTAGTGCAGTCGGCTATATTAGTTCTGGTGCTGCTTTGCTATTAACTGGATTGCGCCCAGCCATCAGTGCTTATGAGTACTTGTATGCAAGATTGGTTATGATTCGCCAAGAATGGAAGTATCCACGTGAAGATGTTGTTGAACTTCGCTCCCGTTTCAACACTCTAGAAGAAACCGTCAAGCGTTTAGAAGAACAACTTAATCCAGAACAACCCTACTCCTTAGCAGCAAATCAGCAAAGTTATATAGAAGACACGCGTAAAGAATTAGCCAGAATTGCCGCTAGTGTAGAAGAATTACGTGCCACAAATCAAACAGAACATGAACGTCTGGCAAGGGAAGCACGGGGGGCGATCGCTCAACTTTCCACAGATGGGCAATTTTTGGATCATGTGCGCGAAATTATTCGTTTTTTCAAAACAGCGTGAATAACCTACACCGACTCTTCCAGTACGATGCAGGCTTCTGGCGATCGCAGCAAAAAATACAACTCTATCCTGCTGCGATTTTAAAATCACTGACGTGTCGCTTCCAGTAGACGAGAGAAATAAAAGCGAGTTCGAGTCATAGATTGACGTTGAACAGAAAAACCATTCTTTGCCAAAATTTTCACCACATCAGCTTCGCGATGGAGATAAGCGCGAGTCGCTTTACTAGCACCTGGAAAGAAACTCCCTATCTTCTTTAATAAACTGAGGGCGAAAGTTTTCGGTGCAAAACTCAGAATAATCCGTGACTGTGCTGAAGAACAGAGGTGAGAAATCATCTCATCTGCCTTGTGCTGAGGGTAGTGAATCAGAACATCCAAGCAAATCACCGTATGGTAGCTACCGCTAATCGTTTCTAAATCCTGTACAGCAAATGTCGGATTTTCAGCATTGGCGAGAATTTGTGAAGCTTTTTCCTTAGCTTCTCCTACCATTTTTTCTGAAATATCGCTGGCATAGACTTTTGCTCCTGCTTCCGCAAGCGGTATGCTGAGACTACCTGTACCGCATCCAGCATCGCAGATAGATAACCCTGCTAAATTGTTATCAGCTTTGAGCCAACTGAGTACCGTCTCTACTGTTTGCTGGTGTCCAGTACGGATATCTAGCTGGACTTTGTTGACTTCGCCATCACCGTAGATACGTCTCCAACGGTCGAAGCCTGTAGAATTGAAATATTCTTTAACAATCGTTTTGTCGTCAGTTACGTTCATGAAACTCAATATCTATCCATTCCAAAGCTAAAAAGTACCACGTGTAGGAACCACCAGAAACATTTTTCTGCGTGGTGTACCTTGGGGCAAAATCTTAAGAGAACAACCTCTGCCATGAAAGTTCTTGTGTAGATTCGTCCAAATGCCAACGCAATAATTGACTAGCACTAACGCCAGAGAGGATTGCAGACAAGCCGATTGCACTTCGTGGTGCAATTGTTGAGAGTGCGATCGCCCTGTCTACATCACATATTCCCCACTTCACTAAATTTTGCACAGCTACCAATAAAGGTAAAGTCGTTCCTGATAAAGTTCCATCTGCAAGTCTTGCAGTTTTGTTTTTCACTGAAATCTGGCGATTATCCCAAGGATACACTCCATCAGGCAATCCCAGAGGGGCAAGGGCATCACTGACAAGGAAAAGTTTTTGTTTGCCTATCTCCCCAACTTTGCGGTGAGAAACAGGAGTGCTGGCGCGTAGTAGAATTTGCAGCATTGTTGGTGAGACGTGTTCACCATCCGCAATAAAACCACACATAACATGAGGATGGATAATTGCCGCCCCTAACAATCCGCTTTCGCGGTGGTGTAATGGTGGCATAGCATTAAAAGCATGAGTCACCATTGTTGCACCTAGTTCAAAAGCACGTTGTGCTTCTGCTGCTGTCGCTTGGGAATGTCCTAAACTCACAGTGATACCCAAAGAACGTAAATATGGAATCACCTCACCCGTTGGATCTAACTCTGGCGCTAGCGTCATGACTTTCACAAGATGAGTGTAATTTCCCAAAACCTTCTTTATTTCCTCAAGATTAAGTGGTTTTAGGTATTCTGGGGAGTGTGCACCACGCTTTTGAAAATTTAAAAATGGTCCTTCTAGATGTACTCCCAAAATTTTCGCATAACCTCTTTGCGCACCTTCCCTTCCCCCCCGAACTTCAGGCGGGATAGAGGGGGGGTTGAAGTTCATACAATCAGCAATCACAGAAAGCGCACGCTGAATATTGTCTACCGAAGTTGTCACCAGGGTAGGTAAAAAAGCATCTATCCCCTCATACCACAAATAACGACAAATGTCTAGCATTTGGCGAGAGTTTTCTGTTGATAAATCAGGAAACGCCAATCCCAACGCGCCGTTAATCTGTAAATCTACACCACCCAGTGAAATCCAGTCGCCACCAATATCCAACACCTGTAAGTCAACTGGCGGAACACGTTTAAGGACTTTAGACATTGGCAGGATTTGTTCAACTATGCCCTGCGGGTTAACCGAGAGAATCTGCAAATCTGTGTAACCAGGTATTCTAGCATTGATAATATCTACAGGAGTACCTGGCAAGCTGTGTGTTGCTTCAATCATTACATCAGCACAAAGATAATGAAATCTGACCTGATTTTAGAGGTAAGAGGCGACGGTGAATCAAAAATCCTAACAATTAGGGGTGTAGGGGTATAGGGGTGTAAGGGTGTAGGGGGAAAAGAAGCCCTAGTTCTGGTCAGCAGATACACACAGAGTGAGATGATTGTTAATCATAAAGTTAAATTCCAATTTTGAACTTTGAATTTTGTTCGCGCAGCGTGCCCAAAGGGCATACTTTGAATTGCTTATGGCTCCTCTTGTCGGCATCATTATGGGTAGCGATTCGGATTTACCAACCATGCAAGGTGCGATCGCAGTTTGTGAAGAATTTGGCGTTGATACTGAGGTAGCAATTATCAGTGCCCATCGTACTCCGGAACGTATGGTGGAATATGCCAAATCTGCTCACCAAAGAGGTATTAAGGTGATTATCGCTGGGGCAGGTGGAGCAGCTCATCTTCCGGGAATGGTAGCATCTTTAACTCCTCTGCCTGTTATTGGTGTTCCTGTTCCTAGCCGTCACTTGCAAGGAGTTGATTCATTGTATTCTATAGTACAAATGCCTGCTGGCATACCAGTTGCGACTGTTGCTATAGGCAATGCTAAAAATGCTGGACTTTTGGCGGTACAAATTCTTGCGACTCATCAAGCCGAATTACTTAATAAGGTGCAGCAATATCGTCAAACCTTGTCTGAATCAGTCATGGCAAAGCAAGAAAAACTAGAAGAGGTTGGCTATGAGGAATATTTAAGACAAATGCAATCTGCAGAAGAAAAACAGTAACAATAAGTACAAATTTTTTGTATTGATTTGTATATACTCGCTTGTACTTGCGATAAGCACAGGAACTAAATTTACTAATGCTTAAGTGTTAATTTTTTATATAGGACTCCTCCAAAGATTTTACGAAGCTAGGTACACCTTTATTGCTTCTTAAAAATTAAGCGTTCGGGTGTTAACCGTTCCCTGTTCCCTGTTAAGCGTTCGGGTGTTAAGCGTTCCCTAAAGATTTAAGCGAATAGACTTGACGGTTTTAGAAGCTACATAATATTTTTTTAAGAATATTCTTAATAGCAACAGAGCTAGCATCAGGTTTATAACTGCCTGATTTGTCAAAGAACCGCTTACTGCTCATGAAAGTTATTTATTTTAAGACAGCTTGTCTAAATAACAAATCTCACAAATGGCAAGTTTCGCATCAAACGTTAGCGGTTGATACGAAACGTGTTTCTCCCGTTCAGGATGGTTGAGAAAATGATGAGAAAAATCACAAACAAAAACAAATCGAGAAGAAAAAATAGATGGCGAGCAGTAAAGTCACTATATATCACTGCACAAAATAACTCAATTGTCAATAAAATGACTGTTGTTATTAAGCAGTTGTCTCCTAGCTGGCAAGCCTGTATCCCCGTAGCTTGTTTGATTGTACTGGCATGGGGTTATACAGCAGTTGCCCAAACCCCTGCCCCAGCGGGACCAACAACGGCGGAACTTAAAGTCGCGATTGACACTCTTTGGGTAGCGATCGCCGCTTTTTTGGTGTTCTTCATGAACGCCGGTTTTTGTATGTTAGAAACTGGCTTGTGTCGTCAAAAAAACGCTGTCAACGTTCTTGCTAAAAACCTGGTTGTGTTTGCCCTAGCAACCGTTGCTTTTTGGGCGATTGGTTTTGGCTTGATGTTTGGCGATGGTAATGACTTCATTGGCTTGAGTGGCTTCTTCCTCCAAGGCGCAGATAATAGTCCCGCAACAGGAGATGCTTACAAAGGTGTATTTAGCGCCCTCAGTTGGACTGGTGTTCCTTTAGCTGCGAAGTTCTTGTTCCAACTCGTGTTTGCTGGAACAGCAGCAACAATTGTTTCTGGTGCAGTTGCTGAACGGATTAAATTTCTTGACTTCTTGATTTTTAGCCTCTTACTTGTAGGTGTTGCCTACGCAATTACCGGACACTGGATTTGGGGTGCTGGTTGGCTGGCAGACATGGGTTTCTTTGATTTTGCTGGTTCCACAGTCGTTCACTCTGTTGGTGGCTGGGCAGCTTTGATGGGAGCCGCATTTCTTGGACCACGCATTGGAAAATATCAAGATGGGCAAGCTATTGCCTTACCTGGGCACAACATGAGCATTGCTACCCTAGGGTGTTTAATTTTGTGGTTAGGCTGGTTTGGTTTCAACCCCGGTTCTGTAATGGCTGCCGATCCGAGTGCGATTACTCACGTTGCTTTGACTACTAACTTAGCCGGTGCAGTTGGTGGAATTACTGCTACAATCACAGCTTGGTTGTATTTAGGTAAGCCAGACCTTTCGATGATTATTAATGGTATTTTGGCTGGCTTAGTTGGGATTACAGCATCTTGTGCTTATGTCAATCTCAACAGTGCTTTCATTATTGGTTTGATTGCCGGAGTTTTGGTAGTTTTCGCTGTCACCTTCTTTGATAAGATTCGCATTGATGACCCAGTAGGAGCAGTCTCAGTTCACCTCGTGTGTGGTGTTTGGGGTACTCTGGCTGTTGGTTTGTTTTCAGTTGGTCCTGGTGGATATCCGTGGATGGTTGATTTAGCAGGTAAACCAGTAGGACCACATGGGATATTCTTTGGTGGTGGATTGGGAACACTCATTCCTCAAATTGTTGGCATCCTATCGGTTGGCGGTATGACTGTTCTGTTGAGTAGCATCTTTTGGTTAGCACTCAAAGCTACTTTAGGTATTAGAGTCTCAACACAAGAAGAAATTGAAGGCTTGGATATCGGCGAACACGGTATGGAAGCTTACAGTGGGTTTGTCAAAGAAGCTAGTGCCAATGGATTTAGTGAATTAGGTAGTCATGGTGCAGGAGTTTCGCGTGCAGGAGATTTACCAACAAGTTTATAAGGCTTTGCGTGATTCTCCTAATTGACTTGTCTAATGCCCTTGCCTTTTGACTTTTGCTTCTGAGATAGGGACGGGTGTTAGTCACAATAAAAACACCTGATCTCTATCCCCTATCCTTAATAAGGAGAAGTGCGGTGAAGGATGGGGTAAATTTCTTCGTTTTTGTGTTCATCCGAATATGATACTAATTCACAAAAAATATAATCAAAAGCAACCTTGCATCAATATTTAATACTTGACAAAGACAATAAGAAGTATATATTTAGTAATCTTTCAGAAAAATCATATTTGAGTAACTCTCAGTACATCAGAAAGTATCAAAAGGTACTCAAAATGATTTTGTGAACACAAACTAGTTGGTGGTTTGGAACAAAAACAAGTGTTAAAGAAATTTGCGCTTATTGGGGCTGTAACCCTGCTGCTTCTTGGTGTACCGGTGATGGGCAATGCCTTCGCTGCACCCTCTGATGTCAACGCGGCGATATCTAGTGCTCAAACTGCTGCAGATACAGCTTTTATGCTGATTTGTGCTGCATTAGTGCTATTAATGACTCCGGGACTGGCATTTTTCTATGGTGGATTTGTGCGATCGCGCAACATCCTCAATACCCTGATGATGAGTTTTGTGCTCATGGCAATTGTGGGAGTAACCTGGATTTTGTGGGGCTATAGTCTCGCCTTTGCTCCAGGTAACCCCATTATCGGCGGACTGGAATGGCTAGGTTTGAATAATGTCGGATACGAAGTAACTGATTATCTTAAGGGATCAAAGCCTGCTGAGCTACTTTCCTACGCTCCGACGATTCCCCATCAGGCATTCATGATTTACCAAGCCATGTTTGCTATTATCACCCCAGCACTGATTAGTGGTGCGATCGCAGAGCGGATGAGCTTTACAGCTTACTCTTTGTTCGTGCTCTTGTGGTCAACTTTTATTTACGCTCCCCTCGCGCACATGGTATGGGCGAAAGGTGGATTGTTGGGATTGTCCGGTGGCTTGGAAGCTCTCGACTTTGCGGGTGGTACAGTCGTCCACATCAGTTCTGGTGTTTCTGCTCTTGTAGCGGCGATCGTCCTTAAACCTCGCAAAACTTATCCTGAACGTCTCAGCCCTCCTCACAACGTTCCTTTCATTTTGCTCGGAGCTGGCTTACTGTGGTTTGGCTGGTTCGGCTTCAACGCTGGCAGTGCTTTGGCATCTGGTGCGTTGGCAACAGCCGCTTTTGTTGCCACCAATACAGGTGCTGCAGCGGGGGCTTTAACCTGGCTGATCCTAGAAAAGGTATTGCGCGGCAAACCAACAGCAGTTGGGGCAGCGACAGGAGCAGTTGCAGGCTTGGTGGGCATCACCCCAGCCGCAGGATTTGTCACACCGCTGGCAGCAATTTTAATCGGTAGTATTACCAGTGTTGCTTGCTTCTATGCAGTTAGCTTCAAACACAAGTTACTAGTTGATGATGCCTTGGATACATTTCCCGTGCATGGCGTAGGCGGTACAGTGGGAGCGATTCTCACAGGCATCTTTGCAACCACGACAGTTAACTCAGCAGGGAAAAATGGCTTGTTGTATGGTAATCCAAGTCAAGTGATTAAACAAATAGCAGCAGTTGCCATTGCGTATGTTGTTGCTGCTGTTGGTACTTGGATCATTCTGAAAATCCTAGCTGTCACAGTTGGTTTGCGCGTGAGGGAAGAAGCTGAACTCCAAGGCATGGATATTAACGAACATGGCGAAGAAGGTTACAATGAGGAGTTTGGAGAGCGCATCAATTTCAGCAACAAGTAGTGGAGATGTTTTTCTCTACTAACCAATATTGTTTTCATATTGGCGATGGTTTCGCCTGCCCTATCCCCCAACCAAGCTGGGCTTGGTTGCCCCAAATCTCCGATTAGAATGTTTTCGCACAAGAAAACCTTCTGGGCAAAAACGGGCGATGCTCCAGCAGGGAGCCGCCCTACGCTCGACTTTGCACTCCTGACTTTGTGCAGAGTCCCCCAGCTTGGCTCGGTTGACACTCTTCAAGGCGATCGCTTTACGTTATCGCCCTGCTTTTTTCTTTCATCTGCTATTCTACTTTATAAGTATATAGTCAAATAAAATTACGACTACACAAAAAATAATCTTACCCAAAAGCACAAACAGACTCTTGGCGTCTTTGCCTCTTTGCGCGAGAAAATAAAAAATGGTAACTTTAAAATGAAACAGAAAAAACAATGGATACCAAAGCTTTTAAACGTTCGCTCCAACAATCAGAAAATTACCATCGTAAAGGGTTTGGTCACCAAGCAGAAATCGCTACTCAGTTGCAGTCTGAGTATCAAAGCAGTTTAATTCAAGAAATTCGCAATAAAAACTATACTCTACAAAGGGGAAACGTCACCATCCATTTAGCACAAGCCTTTGGCTTTTGTTGGGGTGTAGAACGTGCTGTAGCGATGGCTTATGAAACCCGCAAACATTTTCCCACTGAACGCATTTGGATTACGAATGAGATTATTCACAACCCTTCTGTGAATCAGCGGATGCTGGAAATGAAAGTAGAATTTATCCCCGTAGAAGGAGGTAAAAAAGACTTTTTTGTCGTAAATTCTGGGGATGTCGTTATTTTACCTGCTTTCGGGGCAAGTGTGCAAGAAATGCAGTTGCTTAACGAGAAAAGTTGCAAAATTGTTGATACAACTTGCCCTTGGGTTTCCAAAGTTTGGAATGCTGTTGAAAAGCACAAGAAAATAGATTACACATCAATTATTCACGGTAAATATAAACACGAAGAAACTGTTGCAACAAGTTCCTTTGCCGGGAAATATCTGATTGTGCTGAATATGCAGCAAGCAGAATACGTTGTTAACTACATTTTGAATGGTGGAAATCGGGAAGAATTCTTGGCAAAATTTAGCAAAGCTTGCTCACCTGGATTTGATCCCGATAAAGATTTGGAACGGGTTGGTATCGCTAACCAAACCACAATGCTCAAAAGTGAAACCGAGCAAATGGGGAAACTCTTTGAGCGGACGATGATGACAAAGTATGGTCCCACTGAGTTAAATCAGCATTTCCAAAGCTTCAACACCATTTGTGACGCCACCCAAGAACGCCAAGATGCTATGTTGGATTTAGTGGAACAAAATCTAAATTTGATGATAGTCATTGGTGGGTTTAATTCATCAAATACAACACAGTTGCAACAGATTGCACTAGAGCGAGGAATTCCTTCTTATCACATTGATAGAGAAACGCGAATTCTATCTGGAAATCGCATTGAGCATCGGGAATTAAATGGAGATTTGAAAATTACAGAAAGCTGGTTACCAGATGGAGAAATAGTTGTCGGAATTACCTCTGGTGCTTCTACACCGGATATAGTTGTGGAAGATGTGATTGAGAAGATTGTGGAATTGAAGGCGACTGCGGTGGTGGTTTAAGAAGAATCTCACCTGTAATCCCTCCTCGCTTGCGGGGAGGGTAAGAAATAGCCATAAGCCGGAGGCTTAATGGCTGAAGCCGTATCGCATAAGCTTGTAAGAAATGCGGGCTAAGCAGCCGGTGTTACCTTTTCTGAATTAGTTGTTTTTGGAACAAACAGTAGTGGAAACAAAAGTCCAGAGTGGCGCTTGTAGTCAGCAAATTCAGGATAGCGAGAAAGAGACTGGTCTTTTTTAAGCATGTTTGGAATAAATACCATGCTGATAAAACCGCCAAGAATTAAGAATGGAAGCCAGTGTTGAGTTAGCAAAGCAAAGGAGCTATAGATAAGTATCTCTCCCAAGTAATTGGTGTTACGACAACGCTCAAATAACCCTTCTGTAATGAGTCCTTCTTTGTACTTGAGGGTGTAGTACTTTTGGGCATCGCTAACATAGTGTAGAAATATACCCAAGATGTTCAAGGAAATAGCAGTTGCTACTAATGGAAGTGATGGTATAATCCCACTACTAATAAGAATAAATGGAGCTATCCAGTACAAGCTCACTAACCCAAAGCCGAAAACACCACCAGCAATGGAAATGTCTTGCTCCCATTGCTTATCTGGGTATAGGCGATCTTTGATCAGCCACAAATAACCATAAGTGCTGTGAAGTGCCAGGTAAACCCAAGGTCCAAGGGAGAAATTTTGGTACAAAATCATTAGTCCCAAAATTACCCAAAAAGTGAGTGCTTTATGTAAATTGATAGCGTGCTTAATTTTCATAATTACGATTCCTATTTTTCTGATAGGGTTATTATTAAAAGCACATTCGTGTTTTCTGAGTAAAGATTGGAGTTACTACTATTTAATTATACGATTTCCTCATCCTAACTGTCGGTAGTGTTTTTGTTGAGCAGCATAGGCTTGAGTTAATAAAGCTGTAAATGTTCTGTGCACCTTCTGGCAGAGGAATTGTAACAAGATTCTAACGACAATCTAAAAGAATCTAGTTGTTTCATTGATACATTTCCAAGCGCTAATGCAGACAATCAACAAAAAGTCAAGAAAAAAAGCCTGGGCACAAGCTCTTGCCGAACCCGCAAAAGAATTCTCCCTAACCCAACTGCAAATCCTTTCTGGCACAATACCTGAAGGCTTACACGGCACACTCTACCGCAATGGTCCGGCAAGGTTAGAACGCGGCGGTATGAGGATGGGACATTGGTTTGATGGCGATGGCGCGATTCTTGCCGTACATTTCAACTCTCCTTATGAAGAGGGGGAAAAGCAGGGTGCAACAGCAGTTTACCGCTACGTGCAAACTGATGGTTATAAAGAAGAAGCAGCAGCAGGGCAACTGCTTTACGGCAATTATGGAATGACTGCACCAGGGGCATTTTGGAACAGATGGTTGAAACCAGTTAAGAATTCTGCCAATACTTCTGTGCTGGCATTACCAGATAAATTACTTGCACTGTGGGAAGGAGACAACCCTCATGCCCTCGACTTGCAAATGCTCAACACTTTGGGCAAAGATGATTTAGGAGCATTGAAGAATGGATTGCCTTATTCTGCTCATCCTAAAATTGACCAAAAATCTGGCTCTATTTTTAACTTTGGTATCTCCGTAGGATTAAATGGAATACTGAATATATATAAGAGCGATTTTACGGGTAAAATTCAACAAAAAACATCGTTTGAACTTGATGGTTTACCGTTAATACATGATTTTGTCCTAGCTGGGCAATATCTAGTCTTTTTTGCTCCAGCGGTGCGGTTAAATATGCTACCCGTGTTAACGGGATTTAGCTGCTATAGTAATTCTCTGGAATGGAAACCGCAACTGGGTACTCAGGTTCTGGTATTTGACTGTGAAACTCTGTCTTTGGTGAGTCGTGGTGAAACTGAACCTTGGTTTCAATGGCACTTTGGTAATGGGTATGTGGATGATAGTGGATTGATAGTTGTCGATGTGGTGCGCTATGCAGACTTTCAAACCAACGAGTACCTTAGGCAAGTCGCCACAGGTGAGACTGACACTTCTGCTGTAAGTACTTTGTGGCGAATACATATTGAACCGAGTACGGCTAAAGTCAAGGGAATTGAGGAAATTATAGATCGCCACTGTGAATTTCCAGTTGTACCACCGCAGGATGAGGGACAATATACTAACCAAACTTATCTCGTCGTACATCGCCAAGGAGCTTGTGCGAGCAAAGAAATATTTGGGGCGATCGCCCGTTTCGATCACAAAACCGACATCCTCACGATTGCCGACTGTGGCGAAAACCGCTATCCAAGTGAACCCATTTATGCTCAAAATCCCCAAAATCCTGAGCAAGGATGGATCATCACAGTTGTGTATGATGGCAATTCTGATTGTAGTGAAGTTTGGGTTTACGATGCAGATAGGTTAGATGATTCACCTGTATGCAGATTGGCATTACCCGGCGTCATTCCCCACAGTTTCCACGGTACTTGGAAATCTGCTCATGATTACTTATAATTCCTGCTTGACCTCACCCCAACCCTCTCCTTATTAAGGAGAGCCAGTGCGTTGCGGAGCCAGTGCTGATAGCGAAGCGTGTCCGCAGGACATAGACGGGTTTCCCGTCGCAGGCATCTGGCGTTGGGGTTCCCAAGGCACGTTTTCGGGGGAAGTTTCCCCCGAAAAGCTGCCGCCCCGTTGTAGCACCTGGCGTGAGGGAAGGGAGGCGGGTGAGGTTCCTCGTTTTTATAAGTGTTTATCCGGACATGATATCAGAAGTCCATTCTGACTTCTGACTTCTTGTTAACGTAGCCGTCCTGAGCGCAAAATACTAATAATTAACCAGAGTCCTAAGAAACTAGCAGTGGCAAACAACACATTGCTCAAAAACAACAACTGAGATGTCTGTGCATTGCTAGAAATAATTGCTGCACCCATAATCAGTGAACCCACTAAGATGCTAAAAGAAAGACGATTTGCAGCATCATCTGTTGTTCGGCGTAAGCTATCTAAACCACGCAGTGAGATATTCCACTGTAATGTTTCCGAGGTAATTCGCTCTAGCAGAAACTCTAGGAGTCGAGGAGATTGTAAAGAGAGACTTTTGACATCCAAAGCTGTTCTAAGGAGCGATCGCACGGGATTGTCACCAAGCAACTGTTGGCGAAACACATCTGTCAGCAATGGCTGAATTTCATCGAGAAAGTTCAACTCTGGGTTAAATCCCCGTGCCACTCCCTCTAAGTTAGCCAGGGTTTTGGCATATAAACCCATGTTACTGGGCAAGCGAATTTTGTTGTTACGAGCGACTTGCAAAAGTTCGTAGATGATTTGACTGAAATTAATTTGCGATACGCTCAAGTTGTAATACTTTCGCAGCATCCGGTCATAATCATTTTCCAGTTTAACCAGAATCACTGGCTGTGTAGACTCTGCCAGCTGCAAAGTTAACTGAGCACACCGCTGAGCATCTAGATCTACAATTGCCAACAACATTTCTACCAATATGCCTTGTGTACGGGGATCAAGCCGTCCCACCATCCCACAGTCCAACAGAGCAACGCGACCATCTTTGAGATAAAATAAGTTACCAGGATGGGGATCAGCGTGGAAAAAGCCATCAATATATAGTTGCTGAAAGAAAGCTCGGAATAGTAATGTAGTAATTTCTTTACGTTTTTCGGCTGGATCTTTGCCATTGTTGTCATTCTCAAGATCTGCCTGTAACAGAGGACCTCCGTTGAGCCACTCCATCACGAGTAATTTTGGTGTCGTCAAATCCCAGAAAATTTCGGCAACAACTAATTGTGTGGGATCAAACCAGCGACTCTGGGATAAATTGCGTCGTAACTGGTCGGTGAAGCTTGCTTCCCGTGTAAAATCTAATTCATCTTCTAGGGCTTTGGTAAATTCTTCAGCAATCGCTTTGATTTCGTAATTTTGCCCAAATTCGGTACGAGCTACTAAATCGGCTATACCTTGAATTAAGGCGATATCTTGAGGAACAGTCAGATCAATTCCTGGACGTTGTACCTTAAGAGCCACTTCGCGCCCATCTACAAGTGTAGCTTTATGTGTCTGGGCAATTGAGCCTGCTGCTACTGGGATAGCATTTATTGTGCTGAAGGTTTCTTCTAAAGGACGTTTGAGTTGTTTGCGAATGAGGACTTCTACATCTGCCCAAGGAACTGCTGGTACTTCATCTTGAAGTGTTGATAATTCCTCAATATATCCTGCGCTCAGCAAGTCTGGACGGGTAGACATTAACTGACCGAGCTTGATGTAGACTGGTCCTAAGTCTACTAGAATGTTTTTTAAAACAGCAGGTGTGGGTAGTTGGGGTTCATCAGCTTTTCCTCCAGTGAGGACTCGTCGCATATAGTCCCAACCATTACGAAGCAGGACTTCAATGATTTCTCTTTGACGAGGAACAGTTTGGGTGAGGAACATGGTTTTATAAAAAAGCGGAAGGATGCAACAGAAAGAGGAATAGACGAGTTGGAGAAGTCAGCCGCAGGACATGATGATGACCACCAAGCCGTTGATATTACTGTTAGTTTTGGGGATTTTGCCTGGTGTAGCGCAATCCTTTAATATTTGTAAAGGTAATTTTACAAAATATTGTAGAGAAAGTTCATCCCTTCAAAGAGGTGTATAGAAATCTGCCGCCCCAAGATGTGCTGTGATATCATCTTATTCAGTACCGTGGGGCACACGGAAACGAACGCTTGAGAAGCTAGTTGTAAGACTAGGCACATCAGAAAGTTAGACCTCAAGTAGGGCAACTGAAAAGGGCAATCTGAGTCCAAGAATCCTAATCCTCCGGGATGTGGGAATGTCAAGTGATTTTAAGGATGAATCCCCATCGTTGATGAAACGATGGGGAAATAAAAATTTTTTTGGACACAGAAATAGGCTTTTGATAGGCAATAATGCAGTTTATTGCCAAGTTCTTGGCTAGAGGTTCACAACTACTGATTTCCATAATTGTTCAAATGAAATAACAGACAGAAAAGTTATACTGGTTGATACACCTAGCGTGCCTCTGCCAAGAGTTTTAAGTTTTAAAGCAAGTTAGAAAATCGCGGCTCACTTTGTAAGGTTTTGAGGACTTGCTTAATTTCTTGGGTACGGTCTTTTTTGACAATTAGGGTAACGTTGCGATCGCGCACAATCACCACATCTTCTAACCCAATTGTAACAATGACATCCTCCTCATTTGTGGAATAGACTATAGCTCCCTGTGTGTCCAGCCCGACATGAGTCGCAAATTCAACATTGGGGATGCCTTCTTTTTTCAGTAAACGCTCGATCGCATTCCAATCTCCCAAATCATCCCAGCCAAATTCTGCGGGTAAGACATAAGCAATATCTGTCTTTTCCATCAAGGCATAGTCTATACTTTTCTTAGGGAGATCTTGATAGATATCAGGACCGAACTTTTCTATCGGTTCGATAATTTCTGGAGCGTGTTTGTGCAGTTCCTTGAGAACAACACCTGCTCGAAAAACAAACATGCCGCTATTCCAGCTAAAACGTCCTGTAGATAGAAAGTTTTCAGCCGTTTGACGGTCTGGCTTTTCAGTAAAACGGTTGACGTGATAGGCTGGCAACTCATTAAAACTGCCAATCTTTTCCCCTTGTTCAATATAGCCGTAACCAGTTGATGGAAAGGCAGGCTTAATCCCCAGTGTGACAATCGCTGCCTGGGTAGCCGCAAGCTCTATTGCTGCATTTATTGTACATACAAATGCTTCTTGGTCGGCTATCCAATGGTCAGCGGGGAAAAAACCGATAATAGCGTCGTCTCCATAACGCTTTTGAATTTCCAAACTTGTCCAGGCAACCGCAGCAGCGGTGTCCCTTCCCTGCAACTCAACAAGTAGGTTATCTGATGGCAACTCAGGTAGTTGTTCTCTAACTCCTTGAGCTATCTGAGCTGAGGTAATAACCCACAGGTTATCCCAACCGCTTGCAAGTGTCAATAGTCGGTCAGCAGTTGCTTGTAGGAGACTTCTGTCAGTACCATCAAGATTCAAAAATTGCTTGGGTCGATTTTGACGACTCAAGGGCCAAAAGCGCTCTCCTTTACCACCCGCAAGGATTACAGGGAACAAAGTTCTAGTCATTGGGTCAGAGTAACTTACTAAAGAATACTACAAGTGTACTGTGACAAATAAAAGTAATGAAGTATAAATATACTTGGATCAAGTCAGAGGAAATGACACAAATAGACACCATAAAAAGCGAATGATAAAGGTATAGAGCGACTCTAGGGGACTTACCGTAGGATAGTTAGGATGAGGTTAGATGATAAATTTACACTCTTACTCAAACTTCGAGTAAGGTAGTTCACCGGCAAGATTTATAAGTTGCATTAATATTACGTTTAGGGAGTGGATGAGTGGGGAAAGTATTGTGGTCAAGCAAGTAGCAAGTCAAAAACACCAGAGCAGCTCAAATAAATTACAACAATCCTCAAATGGGGTAACACTCACAAACCAAAAAAGTATTTCTCGTAAATTCGTATCTTCGGGTTCTGTTCCCAGTCAGCTGTATCATCGGCTGGGGTTAGCCATGCCTCGATGGCTTTTTTGGGTACTGACAATTGTTGTAGGAATGACCTTGTCGGGTTTGCTGGTATCGAGTTTGGCACTTTGGACTCCACTGTGGAGTGACATTGATCGAACAGATGAAGAAGTCGGATTGGGTGGGAAAGACCAAAAAGTACCTCTACCAACAGAGTTGTGGAGTAACATTTCACAATACAAGCTCACTCGACCAATGAATATCTTGGTCATGGGTATTGAGCCAGTACCTGGCAGTGTAGATGGAACTCCCGAAAGTTTTGCAGGTCATAGCGATACGATACTACTGATACGATTCAACCCAAGCAACAAAACAATCCGGGTACTTTCTATCCCCAAAGATACCATGACAGCTATTCCAGAAAAAGGATTAACTAAGGTATCTCAAGCCAACGCTCAAGGAGGTAAAGTTTTAGCAGCACGGGTTGTCAGTCGTACTCTCAGTAATGCACCTATTGATCGCTATATTCGTATTTCTACGAGTGGGTTACGACGGCTAGTGGATCAGTTGGGTGGAGTAGAGGTTTTTGTTCCTAAACCAATGGTTAACAAAGATCCTGGAACACGATTTTCGATTAACTTAGTCAACGGCTGGCAAACACTCAATGGTGAACAAGCAGAACAGTTTGTACGATTTCGCGAACCAGGAATGGGCGATTTGGAAAGAGTACAGCGACAGCAAGCACTTTTGGTGGGATTGCGCGATCGCCTAAACAGCCCTACTGTTTTACCCAAATTGCCTCAGATTATCCGTGTTATGGGAAGGCACTTCGACACTAACCTCAAGCTGGAAGAAATGATGGCAATAGTGAACTTTACTTTGAACATAGAGCGAGATAATTACCAGATGACCATATTACCTGGAATTTTCAGCCGTCTGAGCCAAGATCCTAGTAGCTATTGGTTGGATCTGACTGGGCGAGTTGACTTGCTACAAGATTACGCTGGGGTGACAATAGGGGGTGTGTCCTCAAGTGTCAAACCGCTCGCTAGCCTGAAAATTGCCATTCAGAATGCTTCTAGAAAACCTCAACTAACTCAAAAAGTTATTAATAATCTCAAACAGCAAGGATTTACGAAAGTTTACGCTATACCAGATTGGTCTGATAACCGAAGCGAAACTAAGATTATTGTCCAAAAAGGCAACCGAGAAGCAGGAGAACAATTACAAAAAATCTTACGTTTCGGTCAGGTTGAGGTGTCCGCGACGGGCGATCTAGAATCTGATATCACAATCCGGATTGGTAAGGATTGGAAGGATTGGAAGTAGTTATTAATCATAAGTCATTTGTCCTTTGTTGGGGACAAATGATTTTTGACAAAGGACAAAGCACAACATGATCAAACAAATCCTACTTCGTATATTGGGATTAATTGTGATTTGGATTCTTGCGTGGTTATGGGTGCTGCTTTACGCTAGTCCAGCTTATGGTTAACTGATGGGGTCATTTTATTGTAAATAATTAGGCGAGTTTGATATTCGATCTGACTTATAAAGTAAACATTAAGACTTTTTAGATTTGAAAGCTACTGTAGGATTTAGCGTTCTCCTCATGCCAGCTTTGGGGTTGAAACGAAGTGAAATCTATCTGCGCTAACTGAACATTTGTCTTAATTTTGCCGTATTGTATTATATATTACTATTTTTTAATGACATCCTTACATCTGGCAAATATAAAGTCAAAATAATTAGAAGTTTTTCATACTTGTTAACAATATATAAAAGTTATTTTATCTTTATTTATTAAGCATTGTAGGATAGAGCGCTGCCTTGATAAAAGTTAATGTCATAACATTGACACACAATGTTCATACCATTTTCATAGCCTTGAAATATATTCAGTGAAGACTTGATTATTGGTAACAGTAACTTAAGTAAATAAGTCGGCACGAGAAAACTAATATATGTTGAGTTTTGTCAAAACTGCGGAATGACTCATTTCTAAGCTGTTTGCTGATTTGACATTTTGTTAGATAGCTTGATTTGTGAACGCTAACTGACTTAAATTTAGGACTTAGGCACTTGACAAATAAATTTTTGTGTGCATCATGCAAAGAGTGCCAACTTCGGTGCGGTTCTGCAATAGTCAGATTTCGCAAGAATGTTCCTCTATCTACTGGTGCATAAGTTGATTTTGCTTGCACCTAATTAAAGAAGGAATGGCAGCAAATAAGTCTGACGCACAAAATCGATTTTTGTAAAGTCTGCCGGGTGAAACTTCCCCCGGCGTTAGCGTTTGCGCAGCGCCCCCTCCGGGGCTAGCGAGCCTTTGGCTGCTTTACGTCAATGCGTAAGTCCTAAAATTGTCTGATCCCTATAGTCATTCCCACTTCTGTTCTAAAAAATCAGGGTTAGAAGAAATGAATTCCAGCCTTATCTTATCGAACATATTGAATCCGCCAGTGCTCTTTTTCTTTGTAGGAATGCTGGCAATTTTTCTGAAATCGGATTTAGAAATTCCGCAACCTTTACCAAAACTATTTTCTCTTTACTTACTACTTGCAATTGGGTTTAAGGGAGGATATGAACTTGATGAGAGCGGAATTAATCCACAAGTAGCGTTGACATTGATAGCAGCTATCATCATGGCTTGTGCGGTTCCTATCTACTCCTTTTTTATTTTAAAAACAAAACTTGATGCGTATAATGCTGGAGCTATTGCTGCAACTTATGGATCTATCAGTGCTGTCACTTTTATTACTGCACAGTCCTTTCTAAAAGTGCTTGATATTACCTCTGATGGATACATGGTAGCTGCTTTGGCACTGATGGAATCTCCAGCAATTATTGTGGGTATTGTTTTAGTAAGAGCATTTGGTCAAAAGAAAGAAGGGGGTGAATTTTCTTGGAGTGAAGTTTTGCGAGAGGCTTTTCTAAATGGTTCTGTATTTCTCTTAGTTGCAAGCCTTATTGTTGGCATTTTAACAGGACAGAAAGGATGGGAAAAGCTACAACCATTTACTCAGAGTATATTCTACGGAGTTCTAGCATTTTTTCTACTAGATATGGGAATGGTAGCTGCTAGAAGAATACTAGATATAAGAAAAACAGGTTCTTTTCTAATTATTTTTTCTGTATTTATGCCTGTTACCAACGCAATTTTGGGGATAATCATTGCTAAACTCATTGGCATACCACAAGGGAATGCTCTTTTATTTGCTGTTCTTTGTGCTAGCGCTTCTTACATAGCTGTTCCAGCAGCTATGAGAATGACAGTTCCTGAAGCTAATCCCAGCTTGTATATTTCTATGGCTTTAGCACTCACCTTTCCGTTCAACATTATTGTAGGAATTCCTCTATATATGAATATCATAAAAGCTATAGGAATCTAGCAGAGTCGAAACAGTCAAGAAACTGGAAATTATTACCAATACACTAAACCCTTGGGTGGAAACAGAAAAGCCCACCTATAGGTTTTAGACTCTTGATTGCAAGACTGCTTGATCCTCGCTGCGCTGCCTGCGGCACGCTGCGCGAACAAATTCAAAATATGCCCTACGGGCACGAACTTTACAAAGTTCAAAATTCAGAATTTATTTGAATTTTGAACTATTTGCTTTTGACTTTTCTAAGTTTTTTCTTGCAAACTTCAAAAAAGTCTCTAAATTTAAAAATATCAAAAAAATGACAGTTTTTTTCCAAAAAAGAGGTTACAAAGTATGAAGTTTAAAAAGAAAGATTTCTTTCCATAGGAGGAACGAGGTTGTGTCCATCAAACACTTAATCAGTGGTTTAAATGAGTTTCATGACAACTATTTTGTCAGTCATCGAGATCTTTTCCAGCAATTATCTCATGGTCAAACTCCTGAAGTTTTACTTATCACTTGTTCTGACTCTCGTATTGACCCTAATTTAATTACTCAAACCCAGCCAGGGGACTTATTTGTTATTCGTAATATTGGTAATATTATTCCACCTTATGGATCACTTAATAATGCTGAAGGTGCTGGTGTAGAATATGCTGTGCAAGCATTAAATATTAAAGATATTATTATTTGCGGTCATTCCCACTGCGGAGCGATGAAAGGACTGTTACAAATAGGTAATCTTGCTCAGCAAATGCCACTAGTATACGATTGGTTGAAGCACTATGCTGAGCCTACCCGTCGTCTTGTCTTAGATAACTACAAGCATTGTCCCAGCGATAAACTATTAAAAATTGCAATAGAACAGAACGTCTTAATACAGATAGACAATCTAAAAACTTACCCGATAATTTGCTCTAAACTTCACAGTGGTCAAATCACTCTTCACGCTTGGATCTATGAAATTGAGAGTGGCGAAGTCTTTGCTTATGATGTTAGCAAAAAACAATTTGAACTTCTCAATCGCTCATTCGCTGTACCAAACTCTCTTATCGGTGTACACTCAGAATAAGATACCCATCTAATGGCTAATAAATCATAAGTAAAAATTATATTTTATTAGCCATTATTGATTTTTAAATTAAATAAAATAATAATAGTTAGTTAAAATGAATGTAACATGAAAATTTCGTTTTTCAACAATCATCCAGGATCCATCGGACAAAAAATTCAACAATACTTACAGGCTGGTAACAAACGATTCCTGAGTACACCAGAAAGAGCACTATTAGAAGCTTACGAGGCTGCTCAAAGAATTAGAAATATTGAGATAGAGCAGTTTGAGGGTAACAAAATTATTCCTAACTCAAGTAAATACACTGAGAGTGTCAGAGCTTATTGGCAGGTTTCTCTTAACAAGAACTTAATGATTATCAAGGCAAAATTAGCGGAGTTCCGTTTAAGTTCTTCTGTGTTGAATATGTCAAGTTCTGCTTTTTTAGAGAAACTAAGTTTTATTGATGAGGTGAGCCTCAAATATAATTTAGAACAAGAATTGAATCAGGACGGGATAACACCAATCTCTCAACCATTACAACTTAACCGTGACGAAGTTAACAACCAGTCAAATTCATCTGGTGTAAACAATATAAAAGGTGACCCTCTTTTTAATAAAACAGGTATATTTCCTAGGTCAATTGGAAGAACATTAAATAGAATTAAAGCAGATTTGTCGCCGGAAGCAGAACAACAATATATTAGAAATTTCCAAAGTTCTAGAAAGAGAACAAGAAGTGCGGTCAGATTTTTGGTAATTCTAGTTATTGTGCCGCTATTAACTCAATATCTCTCTAAACAATTCTTATTTAGTCCAATTGTAGAGCGGATAAGAGGTGAAAATCTAAATCACATTTTCCTCAACTATGAAATGGAAGAAGAAGCTCTGACAGAGTTAAAAACTTTTGAAGAAAAATTAAAGTTTCAGAGCCTAATTAGTAAAGCACCGCCACTTTCTTCAGAAGCTGTAGAGGAAAAAGTAAAAAATAAAGTCCATGAAATTGCCGAAGAATTTAAAGAGAAAGGCAGTAGCGCTATTAGTAATGTTTTTGCTGATTTGCTGTCACTTGTAGCTTTTGCGTTCGTAATTGTTACAAGCAAAAGAGAAATTGCAATTGTGAAATCTTTCATGGATGATGTTATTTATGGTTTGAGTGACAGTGCTAAGGCTTTCTTGATTATTTTATTCACAGATATATTTGTCGGATTTCACTCACCACATGGTTGGGAGGTGATTCTTGAAGGATTTGCGGAACATTTGGGGCTTCCAGCACAAAAAAGCGCAATATCTCTTTTTATTGCCACTTTTCCTGTGATTTTGGACACTATTTTTAAATACTGGATATTCCGTTATCTGAGTAAATTGTCTCCTTCAGCCTTGGCGACAATGAAAGAAATGAACGAGTAATGTCATATCTGTCTTAAGTGTCTTCCAGAAAGAAGGTGATGCGTAATTTATCTGTGCGCGAGTCCAGCGCAACAACAGATCCTACCCCAAACACCTCCCGGATGAGCTTTGGTTGTAGCAGGGCTTGGGGGTTCCCTGCTGCGACGATGGTTCCTTCCTTGAGCACGTAGATGCTATCGCAGTACGTAGCAGCAAGGTTCAAATCATGCAAAGCAGCAATGGTAGTCACACCTAATCCCTTTACCAGTTCCAAGAGTTCCAACTGGTAGCGAATATCGAGATGATTTGTTGGCTCATCAAGAACGAGGAAACGGGCTTGCTGGGCGATCGCCCGTGCAATCAAAACCCGCTGCTTCTCCCCACCAGAAAGGGAAGCAAAACTTCTTTCGGCAAAGGTAGAAAGCCCCACCTGCTCAAGAGCACTCAGAACGATGCTGTGATCTTGTTCTGTCTGTCGGTCAAATATCCCAAGATGCGGTGTACGCCCCATCCATACCATCTCCTCAACAGTAAAGTCAAACTCAGTGGGTGTTTCCTGCAAAACAACTGCGGTAGCTTGTGCCATTTCACGAGCACTCAGATGCCAGATATTCTTACCATTAAGGGTAATAACTCCAGTATCTGGTTTGAGGACACGGTAAATACATCTGAGTAAAGTTGACTTGCCACTACCATTAGGACCAATTAGTCCAACAAACTCACCTGATGCTACCTCCAAATTAATATCACGTAAAATCTGCTTTCCCTCAATACTCCAGGATATCTGTTTCACTTCTAACTTCATCGTCCACCTTCTTTACCTTGCATCAACCAGATGAAAAAAGGAGCGCCGAACAGTGCAGTGATAATGCCGATGGGAAGTTCCTCTGGAGCAACCAAAGTCCGTGCTAATACATCTGCCCAAATCAGGAAAATTCCACCCAGGAGCAGGCTTACAGGTAAAACGCGCTGATGATCTGAGCCGACGAGGAAGCGGACACTGTGGGGAATCATCAGCCCGACGAAGCCAATCACACCACTGACGGCAACTATGACACCTGTTAGCAGTGATATTACTAGGAATAACTGCTTGCGGAAACTGTCGGTGTCGGTTCCTAGAGTGCGGGCTGTTTCTTCACCGATGAGGAGTGCATTGAGCGATCGCGTTTGAACCAACAAGTATCCCAGCCCAACTAACAAAGCCAGCACTGGCAAAATCAGGTCTGTCCACTTTGTTCCTGAAAGTCCCCCCAACAACCAGAACAACACTCGTCGTGTAGCTTCCCCACTTCCGGCTTTGATAGCCAAGAAACTCGTTATCGCCTCAAACAGATACGATACTGCTACACCAACTAAGATTAAGCGTGTGGAACGGAGGCGTCCTTGTCGTCGTGCTAAGAAGAAAACAACAACGAATGCTAATAGCGCACCGAGGAAAGCCCCAACGGAGATTGCATACACGCCAAAAAATGAGAAAACACCGAACAGGATCACTAAAACAGCACCCACCGATGCGCCAGAGGAGACACCGAGAATAAAAGGATCAGCTAAGGGGTTTCGCACCAATGCTTGCATGGTAACACCAACCACTGATAGCCCAGCGCCCACAAAAAAAGCCAACAGCACACGCGGGAAGCGAATGAGCCAGACAATCTGAACTTGTGCTTGCGTCCAGTCTCCTGTAACATTTGGAAAAACTTGAGATAAGGCTATCTGCCATACCCTCAAAGGGGGAATTGGTACAGGCCCAATCATCACCGCCAAAGTCATAGAAATCAATAATATCACCGCCAAAGCCACCATTAGCAGCTTGTAGCGTTGCTGCTTGTTTTTTCTCAGGTGCTTTGGTACTGGATTAATCATGATTAAGAAGAACACAGAACACAGAACGCAGAACGCAGAATATCCCCATGAATGGAATTCTTTTGATTTAATAAAGAAAATTTTCTCTTGTCTCCAAAGCGATGTTTCCTCATCTCCCTCATCACTTAAACTTCTCTGGGTACAAAGCCTCTGCTAATTGTCTCACCCCTGCAATATTCCTAATTCCTGGCATCGTGTAACTAAAACCCACAACAATGAATTTATCCTGTTGCACAGCTTTCATTTGGGAGTAAGCAGGGTTAGATTTAAGTAATCGCCGCTTCTCGTCAGCAGGTGACCAGCTAGCATCAATGAGAACAATCACATCGGGTTGACGTGCAATCACATCTTCCCAATTAACTGTCACCCATGCTTCTTTTTTCTGGATATCTTTGAAGATATTTTCTCCACCAGCTAATTCAATAATATGATTCGGCATTCCCCAGTTAGAAACAGTTAGGGGAGGGTTTTCAGAATCGTACCAAAAAATGCGCTTCTTGGTTGTGATTTTGCCTAGCTTTTGTTGAGTTTCTTGCAGTTGTGCTTGTAGTTGAGCAATTAACTTTTCGGCTCGTTCTTCTGCTCCAAAAATACGCCCAATATCCCGTATTTCCTGATATAAATTTTCCATCGTGACGCCCTCAGGTCTGAGTTCTGGGCGATCGCATTCAATCGGTAACAAATAAGAAGAAATCCCTAATTTGAGCAACTCTTCTCGTGATCCAAGTGCTTCTTTGGCAAAAGCACTTTCCTCAGTGGAGAACACAAAATCTGGTTCAACCCCCAAGAAAACTTCCCGCGATGGGTACTTCGGCGCTAAAACGCGAATTTGGGAATATGCCTGTTGATACTCTGGCAAAATCGGATTATCCAGGTAGGCTGTACCAACCATGTGCTTTTCTAAACCCAGCGCCAGCATGACCTCTGTTGCAGATTGCATCATCGTGACAGCGCGTTGTGGTGGTTGCTTGTAGGTAATCGTCAGGTCACAATTCTTAAGTGTGGTGGAAGTGTATTTTGCTGCTTCAGAAGCAGTATTAGTTGATTTAACAACATTTCCCTCACATCCTGAAACCAGTCGCAGCAGAAGCACTGCCAAGACTGCAACAAAGGGTTTAAGTATCCAAACATAGTGACGTAATTTACTCACACACAACTCTCATTTGAATGCTTTGGGAATTAAAACTCAACTGACACTGTTCCCAACACCGTAAATGGTGATGCAGCGTCAATACTGTACCCATCAACCTCATAATACTTAACATTAGAAATATTCTTGAAGTTGACTGCAAATCGATAATTTTGACGCCGATAGAAGATGGAAGCATCAGCTCGTATGTAACTTGAGAGTTTAAATGTATTCGGTAAATCTACCTCTTGCTCACCGACAAAATACAACCCACCACCAAATCCTAACCCCTGCAAACCACCGCGCTGAAATTCATAAGTTGTCCACAATCCAGCGCTGTGTTCTGGGACGCCAAATAATCTGTCTCTGACAGGAATCACATTGTCCTTCGTCACTGTACCATCAATGTAAGCATAGTTAGCAACAACCTTCCAACCTGGTAATATTTCGCCTGCGATATCTAATTCAATACCTCTGCTGCGTTGTTCTCCTGTTTGGATACTGAATAGGTCGTCTACTGGGTCTGGTGTGAGTACGTTCTGCTTGGTAACTTGAAAGAATGCCAAAGTTGCAGAAAGTTTATCCTTGAGAAAATTTTGTTTAACCCCCACCTCAAATTGTTCGGTATTTTGTGGCTTGAACTGTTCGTTTGTCCGACTTCTTGCTTGAAATTGAGGAGAAAAGCCGTTTGTCCAGTTAAAGTAAAGCGAAGTCGTATCACTCGGTTGATATACAATTCCAACTCGTGGTGAAAAACGAGTATTTGATTGTTCGCTGAGAGTATCGCCACTCACACGGTTTTTTGTGCTGTAATCGTTAAAGTCTAAGCGACCACCCAATAACAATTTTAGATTCGGTCGAAGCTCAATCAAATTCTGTGCGAATAAACCTACATTCTCAGAAACAATTTTTCGACCAAAGGGAGAACCATCCTCTACAGGAATAGGAGTTCCACCATATTGCGGGTTATAAATATCTATGGGTAATTCGAGGTCTGGGGCAAAAATGTAGTTAAATACATTTCGGGCTAAATCTACCCCAAACAGAACATTATGGCGAATAGAGCCAGTAGAAAATTTGCCAGAAATTTCGTTTTGTAGCGTGATATTTTTGTGTTCTTCATCGGAAGCGTAGAAAGTACGGTCTAGAGTGCGGCGGTCATCTTGCAAAGAACCAGGAGAGACCTGCTTTGCGTCATTCAAATTAGCACTGAGAATATTAAATCCTTGGCGGAACTTCCAGTTGTTGCTGAATTGATGTTCAAAGTTATATGTAAACGAGTTAGAGGTGACTTCACCATTGGCAAAATTGGGTTCTCCTAAAAATCGACTACGAGGAAGTTTGAGAACTTCTGGCTCAATGGGAAAACCATTATCAAAAGTATAGTTGTATTTTTGGTGTTCGTATTCAAAGGTGAGTTTGGTGCGATCGCTTATCTTCAACTCTAAAACAGGCGAAATAAAGAAGCTGTCATACTCCACAAAATCACGGAAACTGTCAGCACTTTCGTAGGCGACATTCAAACGATATAAAACTGATTTGTCGTCTGTAAGCGGTCCACTAATATCTAAAGTCGGACGCAAAAACTCGTAACTTCCATAAGTGACATTTCCGTTGTAATAAGGCTGTGATAAGGGTTTTTTGGTAATGGAGTTGACAACACCACTTCCACCTGCATACTGTGTCGGACTACCGCCATAAACCACCGCCGCCGGACCTTTGAGAATCTCCACGCGCTCAATATTGGCTACATCTCGCGGACTGAAGTAACCGTAATCTGGGAAGCCATTGCGTAAAGTTTCAAAATTGGTTAGAAAACCGCGCACCCGAAACCCTAATGAAGACAAACCTCCATATCCACGCTCGGGTTGTACACCACTGACATTATCCGCGAGTTCTGAAAGACGCACAACATTTCGGTCTTCAATCACCTGACGCGGAATGACTTGAATAGACTGGGGAATATCACGTAATGGTATATTATCTGTCCGGATTCCAGTTGTGGCATCAGGTACACTATATCCTTGTTGTTCACCCGTCACAACGAGTTCAATTGCTTCTTGACTCGACTGGGATGGTTTTTCATTACTAGGTTTAGCTGTTTGTGGTGTAGAGGATATCACCGGCGTGAAAACAAAAATTAAACCTTCATTGCTGTCGTCCAACTCAACTTTTGGTACACTTCCCTCACCTGTCGCTGTTACCCGGATACTACTTGCGTCTATATTAGTCACCGTTACTTCAGTAATTCCCGCAACAGGCTTTTGTTGATGGAAAGAACTACCACTTGTTAGCTGCAGTTGAGCATTAGGAATATCCGCAATGAAGTTATTACCTTCACTCTTAATTGCGACTTGCAGTTTATCAGATGTAGAAGTTTCTAATATCACTTCCAAACCGTTAGCAGTTTGAGAAAGGCGCACTCTTGTGATTTGTATAACTTGATTCTGTTGAGTCTGTTGCGTCAACCAGTCCTTAACACTGGTGTGGGGACGCTGAATCTCACTCAGTCGAGGAATGTCTTTTATGGGTGCTGCTGCATTTGTTGTCCCGATTTTGTGTTGCACAGCACTGACATTTACAACATCAGCACGTGCTGGGGAAGCCCCTAAGACTGATACAGCTGTAAACAGCCATATCCAGGTGGATAGTTTCTGTTGTTTCACCCTAATTCCTCACACTTGAATGACATATCGCAGCTATAACATTTAGAGAAAAACATGAACCTCGCAGAAAAACATGAGTGTCTCCTGATAGGGCTTGAATCGTTGACCTACACCAGCTTCAAGTTTCCCAAACTCAATCGATTGGTGGTTCAGCGAAGACTCTATTTGTACGTCATGTTTATATATTTAATTGTTGTCGAGTTGCACAAAAGCAATTCTTATCATCAACGAGCTAGCCATATAAGTCAAACGACAGGTTGTCAAACTTGGTCAAACTTTCCTCTACTTCAAATTAAAAGAGGCTATGGCTTCGACGGTGAGATCAGCGGCTCGACTGACTTGTACTGAGCCTGTCGTTGTAGCTTCGCCGAACGGTGCAAGCGACATAATGATTCATTTCCCAAAATCGGGGGGATTGAAGAAATTTTTTTCATCAGTCGAGTTACACACTTGTAAATAAAGAATTTTTATGAATAAATACTTATTGATAATTTTTTTTGATAATATTATTCTTGCTAAGAATGAAAAGTTTATTATATGTTTATATGTTGATAGAGTTGCAGAAAAGTTTTTCAAAACAATTTTGGAGGGTTTGTCTCCCAGAAAACTTAGCAGTGAGCATAGATAATTATGGCAATGTAAAAGCTTACGAGGCTTTTGGCTCCCTCTAATTATCCAAATGATGATCAGCTCCTGATCTTAGAATAACTTTTGGTTATACCTGTTATGCGTTTGCTTCTATGACGTATAACTAGTCAAGGAAATAGCTTTTAAGATGGGTAACTCATCCCTTTTCTGAAATGTTGAATTTCTGCACATATTTTTTTGGAACTAAGTTGATAAGGTAGGTTTGTTTTTAGGCTCAAGAAAATCTAGTTTTGTTGTCTCATCAAATGAAATTTTAGGTGTATATTTTTTACATCTGAAGAAAAGTTTTTCTAAGAAAAGCCACTGTTGTAGAAATCAAGCAATCACTGAGATTCTCTAAACTGTATTCAACCATTAATTCAGTTGCATACAGCAGACTTGAGTTGAAAATTGTTAATGCAAAAATTTATAAAATATAAGATGTAAGCAGGTGTGCAAATGGGCAAAAACCTTTTCGAGCTACCAGCTAAGTTTTCTACATTGGTTGAACTTCTCCAAAGTCGAGCACTCCAGCAACCCGAGCAGAAAGCATATTCTTTTGTGATTGATTCTGAGGTAGAAGGACCTTGTCTTACCTACGGTGAACTCGATTATCAAGCGAGGATCATTGCTGCCTTGCTTCAAAGTTATGGAGTCGTTGGTGGAGAGCGTGCTTTGCTGCTATACCCGCCTGGTTTGGAATTCATCGCGGCGTTCTTCGGGTGTTTGTATGCTGGGGTTGTTGCAGTCCCCGCTTATCCACCCCGGGCTAACCAATCATTGTCCCGACTCCAAGCTGTTGTGGCGGATGCACGCTCAGCAATCGCACTAACCACCACAACTGTCTTGTCCAACATTGAGCAACAATTTGCCCAATATCCAAATTTACAAACTTTGCGGTTGCTGGCTACCGACAATATGATTGCTAGCGACTTAGTACATGCATGGCAGGAGCCATCTGTCAACAGCAACACACTAGCGTTTCTCCAATACACCTCAGGCTCTACAGGTACACCAAAAGGGGTGATGGTGAGTCATGGGAATTTGTTGCATAACTCGGAGTATATCAAGACAGCTTTTGAACTCACATCTGAGAGTGTATCTGTCAGTTGGTTACCTAGTTTTCATGACATGGGATTGCTCGACGGCGTTATTCAACCCTTGTATACAGGTTTTCTAGGGGTCTTAATGCCGCCAGCATCCTTTGTTCAGCAACCAATTCGATGGCTCAAGGCAATTTCCCACTATCAGGCAACTCATTGCGGCGGTCCTAACTTCGGTTATGACCTTTGTGTAAGCAAGACGACTCCCCAACAACGAGAAACTCTTGATTTGAGTAGTTGGTCTAGTGCTTACAACGGTGCTGAGCCAGTTCGCAAAGAAACTCTAGAGCAATTTGCATCTACCTTCAAACCCTATGGCTTCCGTAGCAATTTCTTCTATCCCTGTTACGGTATGGCTGAAACTACTCTGATGGTTTCAGGAGGATTAGTGAAAGATGAGCCAATTTATTGTGCGATCGATGCAGAGGCACTCAAACAAAATCGAGTCGTCAGCAGTCAAGTCGATAATCAAAGAGTTAGACACATAGTAGGGTGTGGGCGTTCATGGCTCGATACGAAAATTGCAATTGTTGACCCACAATCACTCAAGCAATGTACTTCGGAACAGATTGGAGAAATTTGGGTATCTGGAGCCAGCGTAGCTCAGGGTTATTGGAATCGACAAGAGCAGACTGAGCAAACCTTTCAAGCATATTTTGCAAACACAGGTGAAGGCCCATTTTTACGTACTGGGGATCTAGGATTTTTAAAAGATGGTGAGTTGTTCGTCACTGGCCGACTCAAAGACCTAATTATTATCCGAGGACGCAACTACTATCCTCAAGACATTGAACTGACAGTAGCGCAGAGCCACCCAGCACTGCAACAAGGCGGTAGTGCAGCGTTTGCAATTGATGTTGGCGGCGAAGAGAGATTAGTTATTGCCCAAGAAGTTAAGCGTAGTTTCCTGCGGAATTTGGCGACTGAGGAAGTCATTGCAACTATCCGTCAAGCAGTAACAGAAGAACATGAACTGCAAGTTTATGCACTGTTGCTGCTCAAACCAGGGAGTATCCCCAAAACTTCTAGTGGCAAGGTTCAGCGCCATGCTTGTCGAACTAGTTTTTTGGCGGGAAGTTTGGAGAGTGTCGCCAGCAGCATTTTAGAAGAATCTCATACTACAGTCAGTACAGCCAGCCTCACTTATTCAGCAGTCCTGGCATTAGAGCCACAAGAGCGTCAGTTACAGTTAACGTGTTATCTTCAGCAGCAAGTCGCTCAGGTTCTCAAAATAATCCCCTCACTCGTCAACCCACAGCAACCCTTAAACACTCTGGGACTCGATTCCTTAATGGCGATAGAACTCCAGCACACCATTGAAACTAACTTGGGTGTAGTCTTACCGATGACTAGCTTTCTGGGGAGTTCCAGTATCAACCAATTAGCAACCGCAGTACTTGCCCAATTAACTAATGTTGCTTCTGCACCAAAAAGTGATCCAGCCTCGGCTAAAGAAACTATCACTGAGTATCCCCTTTCCTACGGTCAACAAGCGCTGTACTTTTTACACCAACTCGCACCAGAGAGTCCTGCTTACAATATTGCCAATGCTGTGCGTATTTGTGGGGAACTTGATATTTCCGCATTGCATCGAGCATTTCAGACTTTAGTAGAACGCCATTCTTCGCTGTGTACAACTTTCAGAAATTCCGACGGACAACCCATGCTGCAAGTCCACAAGCATGTAGAGGTGTGGTTTCAACAGGAAGATGCAGCAACATGGGATGAGGAATTTTTGAGCGATCGCCTCCTAAAAGAAGCGTACCGTCCCTTCAATCTTGAGCAGAGTCCCCTGATGCGAGTGAGTCTGTTCACTCGCTCACCCCAAGAACACATTCTTCTGCTGGTTGTTCACCACATCGTAGCAGACTTCTGGAGCCTCACCGTGCTGGTGGATGAGTTGGGAACACTGTACCAAGCCCAAAAGAATAATACACCTGTCACCCTGCCTCCTTTGCTCTGGCAGTACACCGACTATGTGCGGGAACAGGGGAAAATGCTAGCAAGTCCAGAAGGTGAGCGGCTGTGGGGCTACTGGCAAAAGCAGTTGGCAGGAGAGTTACCTGTATTAAATTTGCCAACTGACCGTCCGCGTCCCGCCATTCAAACCTATCGAGGGGCTTCTCTAGGTTGCAAGCTGAGTGCAGAACTAACTCAAAAGCTACAAGATTTTAGCCGCAAACGTGGAGTTACTCTCTACATGACAATGCTAGCAGCCTTTCAAGTGCTGCTTTACCGCGAAACAGGTCAAGAAGACTTACTAGTGGGTTCCCCGACAACAGGCAGAAGTCGAACTGATGTGGCAGGACTGGTGGGTTACTTCGTGAATCCGGTAGTTTTGCGAGCCAATCTATCAGGAAATCCCACCTTTGATGAGTTTCTCGCTCAAGTACGTTCTTGTGTACTGGATGCTTTTGATCACCAGGACTACCCCTTCGCACGACTGATTGAGCAACTACAACCAGTGCGAGATCCCAGTCGTTCGCCACTATTTCAAGTGATGTTTGTTTTGCAGAAAGCGCACCTCCTCAACGAGTCAGGTTTGACAGCTTTTGCCTTAGGAGAAACAGGAGCAAGGATAAAACTAGGGGAACTAGAGTTAGAGTCCCTAGCCCTCGAACAGCGAATTGCTCAGTTCGACTTCACTCTAATGATAGCTCTTGTGGATGAAACACTATCTGCTTCTTGGCAATACAACACAGACTTATTTGATGCTGCCACTATTGCGCGAATAGCTGGTCATTTTCAGACCTTACTAGAAGGTATCGTCGCTGACTCACAGCAGCACATCTGTTTTCTACCACTCCTCACCGAATTAGAACAACAACAATTATTAGTAGAGTGGAATGCTACCCAAGTAAATTATGCTCATGCTCGGTGTCTCCATCAACAATTTGAGACTCAGGTAGAGCAGACACCAGATGCAGTGGCGGTGGTATTTGAACAAGAACAACTCACCTACACTGAGTTAAATCAACGGGCAAACCAGTTAGCACACCATCTGCAAACTTTGGGAGTAGAGCCAGAGGTGTTGGTTGGCATCTACCTAGAGCGTTCACCAGAGATGGTGGTGAGTATCTTAGCGACTCTCAAGGCTGGAGGAGCTTACGTTCCTCTAGATCCCAGCTATCCTCAAGAACGTCTAGCTTTCATGCTGAAAGATGCCCAAGTTTCAGTGTTGTTGACTCAAGAGAAATTTTTCACAGCTTTGCCTGAGCATCGGGCAAAAGTGGTCTTGGTGGACAAAAACAATGAGGCCCGGGCTAGTGATAGTGTGGACAACCCAGTTAGCCAGGTGACAACTGATAATTTAGCTTATGTCATTTACACCTCTGGCTCGACTGGCAAACCAAAGGGAGTAATGAACACTCATGGAGGAATTTGCAATCGTCTCTTCTGGATGCAGAAAACCTATCAACTGACAACAGTAGATAGAGTGTTGCAAAAAACACCGTTTAGCTTTGATGTCTCGATTTGGGAATTCTTCTGGCCTTTGACTACCGGAGCAGTAAGCGTGGTAGCTCGACCAGGAGGTCATCAAGATAGCGCCTACCTCGTTGGGATCATAAAAGAGCAGCAAATCACCACGCTACATTTTGTTCCCTCAATGTTGCAAGTGTTTCTTGAGGAACCTGGTGTAGAAACTTGTTACTGCTTGAGGCAGGTAATGTGCAGTGGGGAAGCACTACCTTTCAAACTACAAGAACAATTTTTTGCGCGTTTGGATGCAGACCTCCACAATTTATACGGACCAACGGAAGCAGCTATTGATGTCACATTTTGGGCTTGTGAGCGTGAGAATCGTAAATACACTGTCCCCATTGGTCGCCCCATTGCCAATACGCAAATTTATCTGCTAGATAATCACTTGCAACCAGTGCCTGTTGGCGTACCGGGGGAACTACACATTGGCGGTGTGGGTTTAGCTAGGGGTTATCTTCACCAGCCAGAATTAACAGCTCTGAAATTTATTCCTAATCCCTTTAGTGATGAGCCTGGGACACGCCTGTATAAAACTGGGGATTTGGCGCGTTACCTTCCTGATGGCAACATTGAGTATCTGGGACGACTCGACGATCAAGTTAAGTTGCGAGGGTTCCGCATTGAGCTAGGAGAGATTGAAGCGGTATTGAATCAACACCCAGCATTGCGCGAGGTTGTTGTCTTGATGAGAGAAATTGAGAGGAGGGAACAACACCGAGACTTTACACCACTGGTTGATGTAGAAAATTCATCAACAATTACTGGTTTGCGTCGCTTACTCAAGGGAGAATTAGCTGCATCTCGGGCAGACTCTAGGAACCAGCAATTAGTTGCTTATTGCGTCACCCGTCATCAGCCAGCACCCACAACTACCGAACTGCGTCGTTTTCTCTTAGAGCAGTTCCCCGATTACATGGTTCCTGCGGCTTTCGTCATGCTGGATGCACTTCCTTTGACTGCAAATGGTAAGGTAGACAGGCGATCGCTACCAGCTCCTGGAAAAGCCAGACCTGAACTGGAAAAAGCTTTTGTCGCACCTCGCACTCCACAAGAGCAGACATTGGCAGAGGTTTGGGCAGAGGTGTTGGACATTGAACAGGTGGGCATTCACGATAACTTTTTTGAGTTGGGAGGGGATTCGATTCGTAGCATTCAAGTGTTAGCTAAAGCTCAAACACGAGGTTTAAGCTTTTCCTTGGCACAAATTTTCCAGCATCAGACCATCGAATCTCTGGCACAAGAAATTACCTTTGTCGAACCCAGTGGTTTGGTTACTCAGAAAACAGAGCCATTTAGCCTGATTTCTCACGCAGAACGGCAAAAGCTACCCCAAGGCGTAGAAGATGCTTATCCTTTGGCTAGGGTTCAGGCTGGGGTAATTTTTCACACTCAGTCTATGCCTGAGGAGCCAATGTACCATGACATTTTCCTGTACAATTTGCAAGTTCGTCTAGACATTCAACTGTTTCAAAAAGCTGTACAGCAAGTTGTGGAGCGTCATCCCATCCTGCGGACATCATTTGATCTGACCAACTTTAGCGAACCCCTACAGTTAGTTCATCAAACTGTCACTGCTCCCTTTCAAGTCGAGGACTTGCGCGATTTATCACCAGAGCAACAACAACAAGCACTTTCCATCTGGATAAAAGCTGAAAAAAGACGAAATTTTGACTGGTCTTGTCCGCCATTTATTCGCTTTTTTATTCATCGCCTCACGAATCAGTCTTTTTATCTGACTTTTAGCTGCCATACTTCTATTCTTGACGGCTGGAGCAAAGCTTGTTTGCTGACAGAATTGCTACACCATTATGATGCCTTGCTGAATGGTAAAGGTGAAGTCATTGAACCACCCCCAACTATTGCTTATCGAGATTTTGTTGCCTTAGAGCGTTCAACATTGCGATCGCCTGACTCTCAAAACTTTTGGATGCAAAAATTAGCAGGTTGTGTCACCACAAAACTAGCCCGTTGGGTAGTGACTCACCGCACCACAGATAAACCCAAAATTGGCTTTTTGGATGTCCCGATTTCCCCTGAGCTTTCCGAGAAATTGCAAAAACTGGCTCGGTTAGCAGAAGTTCCCCTCAAAAACGTCTTGCTTGCTGCACATGTCAGAGTCATGAGTTTGCTGAGCGGTGAGAGTGATGTCCTCACAGGACTTGAGTCTAACGGACGCTTGGAAGAAACTGACAGTGAGAAAACCTTGGGAATCCATTTGAATACAGTTCCTTTCCGTTTGGAACTGACGGGGGGAACTTGGCTAGAGTTGGTGCAGCAGGTCTTTGTAGCTGAACGAGAATTGTTGCCCTTCAGGCGTTATCCCTACGCAGATTTACATCAACTTGTCGGGCGTCAAGCTCTACAGCCCTTGGTGGAAACTGTCTTTAACTACACTCACTTTCATGTTTATGAAAGTTTGCAAACTTTCCAAGATTTGGAAATTTTAGGGGCGAGGGGTTTTGGTGAAACTCATTTTACATTACGGTCTGAGTTTAATCTCAATCATGCCTCAGACTGCATACAACTCGATTTAGAGTGTGACTTGACACAGATCAGCCCTGCCCAGTTAGAGACTATTGGCAGTTATTTTATAGAAACGCTAACAGCAATGTCTGTACAGCCCTTTGCACGTTATGAGTCTCAATGTCTTTTGGGCGATCGCCAACGGCAGATGTTGCTCGTGGAGTGGAATCACTCCGCAAACAAATATCCACAAGATTGCTGTATCCATCAACACTTTGAGGCTATGGCAGCACAAAATCCTAATGCGATCGCCATCGTCTTTGAAGGTGAGCAACTCAGTTACCAACAGCTAAATCATCGAGCGAATGCCCTTGCCCATTATTTGCAGCGTCTAGGAGTAGTCCCCGATGTGCCGGTGGCTCTCTGTGTCGAGCGTTCTCTAGAAATGATTGTGGGAATTTTAGGAATTCTCAAAGCAGGAGGAGCTTACGTACCCATAGATCCAACATATCCCCGAGAAAACCTGGCTTTTATGCTGCAAGATGCTCAGGTTCCAGTCCTGCTGACTCAGGCACGGCTAGTAGCAGACTTACCTGCACACACCGCCCAGACTGTCTGTCTAGACTCAGATTGGCACATCATAGCGCCGGAAAGTCCAGAAAACCCCAGCATTACAAGCACATTAGAAAACCTAGCTTACATCATCTACACCTCAGGTTCCACTGGTCAACCGAAGGGAGTACTCGTTACCCAGCAAAACTTAGTCCACTCCACCCTAGCGCGGATTGCTTATTACCCAGAACCCGTTACTAGTTTCTTATTAATTCCCTCCTTCGCTTTTGATAGCTCAGTTTCTTGCATATTTTGGACTTTATGTCAAGCAGGTAAACTTGTGCTGTTAAGAGAGGGTTCCCAGAGAGATATTTGGCAATTAACCAAGCTGATTGCCCAACATCAGGTTTCACACTGGTTGAGTGTTCCCTCACTTTACAGCACCCTACTCGCTACTATAGACCCGGATCTACTTGTCTGGTTGCACACTGTCATTGTTGCCGGGGAATCTTGTTCCACAGAGTTAGTGGAACGTCATCGCCTAAGCTTGCCCCATACATCCTTATTTAATGAGTATGGTCCAACAGAAGCAACAGTTTGGAGCAGTGTCTACAATTGTCAAAATCATGATTTGAACAATCCTGTGCCAATTGGTCGCCCAATTGCTAACACTCAGATATATTTACTGGATTCTCACCTCCAACCAGTACCAATTGGAGTGCCTGGTGAACTGCATATTGGTGGTTTCGGTCTGGCTAGGGGCTATCTTAACCAACCTGAGCTAACTGCCCAAAAGTTCATAGCTGATCCGTTTAGTGAGGAACCGAATGCACGCCTGTACAAAACTGGAGATTTAGCGCGTTACCTTCCAGACGGCAACATAGAGTTCTTGGGGCGAATCGATAATCAGGTTAAGCTCAGGGGGTATCGTATCGAACTAACGGCAATAGAAGCACTGTTACTCCAACATCCTGTTGTTGTAGAAGCGGTGGTCATACTTCGAGAAGAAGAATTAGGTAGCAAACGTTTAGTCGCCTACGTAGTACCACAGCAAAAAACTGCACCTGCAACCAATGAACTGCGGGGTTTCTTGCGGCAGAAGTTACCAGAATATATGATTCCTAGTGCCTTTGTTGTCTTAGAACAATTGCCATTAACTCCCAGTGGGAAGGTTGATCGTCGGCATTTGCCTGCACCTGAGCAAGTACAATCCCAAGAAATGTCGATGGAGGAAAAAAGCACAGCAGAGCAAACTTACGTAGCAGCCCGCACGCCAGTGGAAGAAGCGCTAGCCACAATCTGGAGTCAGGTTTTGGGAATTAAGCCCTTGGGTATCCACGACAACTTTTTAGAGTTGGGAGGTGATTCGATTCAGAGCATTCAAGTTGTGGCTAAAGCTTATGAAGCGGGGTTGAAATTCAGTATCAATCAGCTATTTGAACATCTGACAATTGCAGAATTAGCAATGGTGGTGGAGACAATTTCGGTTTCACAGGAACAAGAGCAATACGCCTTTGGCGTTAACCTTCGTTTATCGCCCGCATCGCCAATCACTCATTTTTCGTCCACTGATACGCCAAGCTTCACACCTTCAGATTTTCCAGAAGCTGAGTTAACTCAAGAAGAATTAAATAAGCTTTTTATGAACAACACAGAAATCCCTAGATATGGAAGCTAAAAATATAGAGGACATCTACACACTCTCACCTACCCAACAGGGTATGCTGTTTCACATCCTCTCTGCTCCAGATTCCAGGATGTATTTTGAGCAGACGCTATGTACCTTGCATGGCACTCTCAATATCGCAGCTTTTGAGCAGGCTTGGCAGCAAATAGTAGACCGACATCCGAGTTTGAGGACAGCTTTTGTATGGCAAGGTCTGAATCAACCAGTTCAAATAGTACACCGACAAGCTAAACTATCGATACAGCAGTATGATTGGCTTAAGCTCTCAACTGCTGAGCAGGAAGCGCAACTACAAAGTTACCTGGAAGCAGACCGCAAACATAGCTTTGAGCTTGCTAAACCACCCTTAATGCGGCTCATTTTAATCCAGACTAATGTGGACACTTACCAATTTATCTGGAGTATTTGTCACTTGGTACTGGATGCGTGGTGTGTTAACACCATCCTCAAGGAATTTTTTTGCGTCTACGAGGCGCTTTGCCAAAATCAAATTCTCCAATTGCAACCAAGCCGTCTCTATCGGGACTACATCACTTGGCTGAAGCAGCAGGATTTATCGGAGGCTGAGGTATTCTGGCGAAAAGTTCTTCAGGGCTTCACAACACCAACTCCTTTAGTAGCAGACTGGATAGCCAATGACTCCCTTGATCAGCACCAAGGTTTCACTCAACAACAAGTCCAGCTGTCGCTAGCAACCACAGAAGCACTGAAGTCTTTAGCGCAACAACACCATTTGACGCTCAACACTTTGGTACAAGGGGTTTGGGCTTTACTGTTGAGTTATTATAGTGGTGAAGCAGATGTCGTTTACGGAACTGTTGTATCTGGTCGTCCGCCCACCCTACCAGGGGTTTCCTCTATGGTGGGAGTCTTTATCAACACCCTACCAACGCGCTTACTCGTGTCTGGTGAAGCTTCGCTCCTGTCTTGGTTAAAAGAACTTCAGTTCCAGCAGCTGAATATACGTAAATACGAGTGTACTCCTCTAGTCCAAATCCAGAATTGGAGTGAAGTACCCCCAGGGATGCCTTTATTTGAGAGTATTTTGGTATTTGAAAACTCCTCAGTAAATATCTCTAGCTTACCTACAGGAAACTTGAGGATTGACAATGTTCGTTCTGTTATTAACTCTAACTATCCTCTTGTTTTCTTGGTTAAACCTTGGTCGCAGTTATCGTTAAATATATTTTATGACTTACGCCACTTCAGCACCGTAACGGTAGCCAGAATGCTGAGTCATGTCGCAGCGCTGCTCAATAATATAGTTGCCGATCCCAACACTACACTGGCAGCTTTGACACAGAGTATTGTTAACAATCCAGAACAATTGATTAGTGATGTCGAGCGACAACAACTGCTCGTTGAATTTAACAATACAAGAAGAGACTATGTTAACGACAAGTGTATCCACCAATTAATTGAGGAACAGGCAGAACGTACCCCGGAAAACGTAGCTGTGGTGTTTAAAAAGCAGCAAATCACTTACCAAGAACTGAACACCAGAGCCAATCAACTAGCACACCATCTTCAGGCTTTGGGAGTTGGACCGGATGTATTAGTAGCGATTTGCGTAGAACGTTCTTGGGAAATGCTGGTAGGTATACTAGCTATTCTCAAAGCTGGAGGAGCGTATGTACCAATTGATCCAACTTATCCAAATCAGCGACTGGCTTATATGCTGGAAGATTCTCAGGTGTCAGTAGTATTGACTCAAGAACAGTTGGTGAAAAAGTTACCGGATATTGGGGCGCAAGTACTTTGCTTAGATACTCTTTGGGATGCAATTACCCAAGAAAGTGATGAGAATCCTAAAACAGAAGTCATTCCTGATAACCTGGTCTACTTAATTTATACTTCTGGATCTACAGGACAACCCAAAGGAGTGGAAGTTACGCATCAAAACTTAGTTCACTCCACAAGTGCTCGCATCTGTTACTACGATCAACCTGTAACAGGCTTTTTGTTAACTTCACCTTTTGCTTTCGATAGTTCTGTTGCTGGCATTTTTTGGACACTTTGTCAAGGTGGTTTTGTTTCCGTTTTACCAGAAAATTGGCAACTCGATATTAAACAGATTATAGAGGCGATCGCTCAACAACAAATTTCTCATTTATTATGTCTGCCATCTCTCTACAAGCTGATTTTAGAGCAAGCCCAACCACAGCAACTAATTAGCCTGCAAACCGTAATTGTCGCTGGAGAATCCTGCCCAAAAGAGCTTGTTAAGCAACACCGTGAATTACTACCCCAGACATCTTTATTTAATGAGTACGGTCCAACAGAAGCAACGGTTTGGAGCAGTGTCTACAATTGTCAAAATCATGATTTGAAAAATCCTGTGCCAATTGGTCGCCCAATTGCTAACACCCAGATTTATTTACTGGATTCTCACCTCCAACCAGTACCCATTGGTGTATCGGGAGAGATATACATTGGTGGTTTCGGTCTGGCTAAGGGCTATCTTAACCGCCCTGAACTAACTGCCCAAAAGTTCATTCCCAATCCGTTTAGCGATCAACCAAACGCACGCCTCTACAAAACTGGGGATTTAGCGCGTTACCTCCCGGATGGGAACATCAAGTTTCTCGGTCGTCTCGATCAGCAGGTCAAGATTCGAGGGTACCGCATTGAGATCACTGAAATTGAAGCCGTTCTAAATCAACACTCGGCTGTGCAAGAAGCGATCGTTGTCGCCCAAGAAGATATCCACGCTCATCGGCGTTTAGTAGCTTATATTGTCCCAGAAAAGGAGCAAGTACCCACAGTTGATGACTTACGTAGCTTCTTGAAAAATCGCTTGCCAGAGTATATGCTGCCTTCGGTGTTCGTGATGCTGAAGGTGTTACCACTTACACCCAATGGTAAGGTAGATCGTCAAGCTCTTCCCGTCCCCGACCAAGAAAGACCAAATCTGGAAGCAGCATTTGTCCCACCTAGCACTCCAATCGAAGTAGCACTAGCAGAGATTTGGTCAGAAGTTCTTGGTGTAGAACAAGTGGGCATTCACGACAACTTCTTAAAGCTGGGAGGAGATTCTCTGCGCAGTATTCAAGTATTATCCAGAGCCAATGACCGAGGATTAAGTTTCTCTTTGCAAGAGTTTACCCAAAATCCGACAATTTACGAACTTTCCCAACTTATTAAGACGGCTGAAGAACTGCGGATACCCGCAATACGACCAGTGTCTCGTGAGCAATACCGTATGCAGGCATCAATGGACAGCACTACCGATGGTGTCTGAAATTCACAACAAGGACTTGTAAAAGCACAATGACAGAGGAACTGTTTGTTTTTCCTACATCTTTTGCCCAGCAGCGACTGTGGTTTTTGCATCAGCTAGAGCCGAATAGCCCAGTATATAACATGACCTATGGGTTGCGGATAAGTGGGAATTTGAGGGTAAAAGCTCTGCAACAGGCTTTTGAGACCATCGTCACTCGCCATGAAATACTGCGTACTAACTTTACCACGGTGGATGGGAGTCCGGTACAAGTCATTGCCAAAAGCCGATCAATAGTCATAGCTGCGATCAACCTGAGCAAATGGTCAGAAGTAGACCGCGCTGCTGAAGTCCAGCGACTGATTACCCAGAAAGCAGAACATCCTTTTGACCTAGCACGCGACCCGTTACTGCTTGTCACCTTGCTACAATTAGGCGAGCAAGAATATGTCCTATTGCTGACACTACACCATATTATCTTTGATGGTTGGTCGCTTGGGGTTTTCATCCGAGAACTGACAGCACTCTACAAAGCCTTTTCTACCGGGACTGCTTCGCAACTTCGCGAACTGCCCATACAGTACGCTGACTATGCTATCTGGCAGAGGCAGTGGTTGCAAGGAAGGGTACTCAAGACTCATTTGGACTACTGGAAACAACAGCTAGCAGGTTCTTTGCCTGTTCTGGAACTGCCCACAGACTGTCCGAGATTGGCAGTCCAAAATTTTCAAGGTGCAACCCAGTCTTTTTCATTGTCTTCTGATTTATCGCAGGCGCTCAAGCTTCTTAGCCAGCAAGAAGGAATCACCTTGTTTATGACTCTGCTGGCAGCATTCAAAACATTACTCTACCGCTATACAGGAGAAGGGGACATCATAGTTGGTTCACCTACTGCTAACCGTAATCGCCCCGAAATCGAAGGATTGATTGGGTTCTTCGTTAACACCCTTGTTCTGCGTACCTACCTTGGAGATAACCCCAGTTTTCGGCAGTTGCTTTTACGAGTACAGGAAGTAACATCAGGGGCATTTGACCATCAAGACTTGCCCTTCGAGAAGCTGGTAGAAGAAATACAGCCTGAACGCAGCCTCAGCCATACACCACTGTTTCAGGTGATGTTTGTCCTGCAAAATGCACCGATGCCACCCTTGGAGTTGCCAGAACTTACGCTGAGTCCTCTCATGGTTGACAGCAAAACAGCTAAGGTTGACCTGTCTGTATCTATGACAGATACCCAGCAGGGACTGATCGGGAATCTAGAATACAACACCGACCTGTTTGAAGCAGCCACTATTAATAGAATGGTGGGGCATTTCCAAACTTTGCTCGAAAGTATTGTGGTTAATCCCGACCAGCGCCTCAGTGACTTGTCAATTTTGACAGAAGCAGAACGGCAGACTCTGTTGGTAAAGTGGAATAGCACACAAACAGAAATTTTGCAAGACTTGTGCATCCATGAACTGTTTGAAACTCAAGTAGAGCAGACACCGGATGCCGTTGCAGTCGTTTTTGTAGACGCGCACAGCGCGGCTTCTCGAAGAGTAAACCAACAGTTAACATACCGGGAACTGAACGCCAAGGCAAATCAGTTAGCGCGTTACTTAGATTCGCTTGGTGTGGGGCCAGAAGTGCTGGTGGGCATTTGTGTAGAGCGATCACCAGAGATGGTGATCGCTTTGTTGGGCATCCTCAAAGCTGGTGGGGCTTATGTACCCTTAGATCCCACTTATCCCCAAGAGCGCTTGAGTTGGATGTTATCAGATTCACAAGTGCCAATCCTCTTGACTCAGAAGCATTTGCTGGTAGAAAAAAAGTTTGATGGACTACATGTAGTTTGCTTGGATACAGACTGGGAAGTCATTTCTCAGGAGAGTGAAGAGAATCTCGTCAGTGATGCTACACCGGAAAATTTAGCATATGTCATTTACACATCAGGTTCTACAGGCAAACCAAAAGGAGTGATGATTCAACATCAGTCTTTAAGGAATTTCACTGAGGCGGCAATTGTTGAATATGGGCTTACCGAATGCGATCGCATACTACAGTTTGCCTCTATCAGTTTCGATACGGCAGTCGAAGAAATTTATCCTTGCCTGCTCTCTGGTGGTACGCTAATACTACGTAACGAACAGATGTTAATTGATATACCTAATTTCCTCAAACAATGTCGGGAATGGGAAATAACGGTATTAGATTTACCCACAGCATACTGGCATCATCTGACTTTTGAATTAACAACGACACAGTTAAAGCTACCTGAATCATTACGTTTAGTAATTATTGGGGGAGAACGGGTACTTCCAGAACGAGTAAAAATGTGGCAAAAGTATGTAAGTGACTACCCGCAGTTATTCAACGGATACGGTCCTACAGAGGCAACTGTAGTAACCACAATTTACAAGTTACCAAAAGCTAACTTTTCTTCAGATAGTACATTGTCAGGAGTACCCATTGGCAAGCCTATTCGTAATGTTCAAGTGTACGTGCTGGATAAAAACCTACAGCCAGTCCCCATTGGCATCCAGGGTGAACTCTACATTGGCGGTGTTGGTTTAGCACGAGGTTACTTGAATCGCCCAGACTTAACTGAAGAAAAATTTATTCCTAACCCCTTTAGCGATTTTGGATTGCCGATTTTAGATTTTAGATTGGGGAATTGTAGTAAAAATCCAGAAGATTGCGATCGCACACAATTTAGTAATCCAAAATCCGTCTTGGAAAGTTCTGATCGGAGGAAGCCTCCGCTCAGACTTTCCGCAAAATCTCAAAATCTAAAATTTAATCGCCTTTACAAGACTGGGGATTTAGTGCGTTATCTAAGAGACGGTAACATTGAGTTTCTCGATCGCATTGATAATCAGGTGAAGGTGCGCGGCTTCCGCATCGAACTTGGAGAAATTGAAGTGGTACTGACGCAACACTCAGAGGTTAAAGAAACTGTAGTCATAGCTCAACAAGACGCTACGGGCAACCAATACTTAGTGGCTTATGTGGTTCCAAAGCAAAAGCCATTTCCGAAGAGCAGTGAACTACGCCGCTTTCTCAGGGATAAGTTGCCCGAATATATGCTGCCAAAAGTCTTTGTGATGCTAGAAGCACTACCACTCACTCCTAACGGCAAAGTAGACCGCACAGCGCTACCAATAGCTGAGCAAACCAGCTGTGATCATACCACAATTTACGTAGCGCCACGTACATCAACTGAGGAACAGTTAGCGATAATTTGGTCTGAGTTACTTGGTCTGGAACAAGTTAGTATTAATGATAACTTTTTTGATTTAGGTGGTCATTCCTTACTACTAACTCAGCTAATTTTTCGAGTGCGAGAAACTTTTCAAGTAGAGCTACCCTTGCGTAGTTTGTTTGAAATGCCTACCGTAGCCAGCCTAGCCGAAAGTATTGAGATGGTTCAAAACACAGGTTCTGATACTAGTGGCGGGAAAACTGTTGCACAGCTGAAAGTCGAAGCTGTTCTCGATCCCACAATTCGTCCTGAAGCTATTCAAAGGGAGTATAGAACTGAGCCTGCTAATATCTTCTTAACCGGAGCTACAGGTTTTTTGGGAGCTTTTTTACTTGATGAACTTCTCCAAAAAACTCAAGCAGATGTCTATTGCTTGGTACGTGCTGCAAATGCTGAAGAAGGCAAAAATAAGCTCTGCAAAAACTTGGAAATGTATTCACTTGGGAACGAACATTTCAGTTCCAGAATCATCCCGATGATGGGAGATTTATCTCAGGCACTTTTTGGACTTTCTGAAGAACAATTTCTACTACTAGCAAATAAGATAGATGTTATTTATCACAATGGTGCTTTAGTTAATTTTGTTTATCCATACGAGCAACTGAAGGCGGCTAATGTTCTCGGAACGCAGGAAGTCTTGAGATTGGCAAGTTTAATCAAAGTTAAGCCTGTGCATTACGTTTCTACCCTTTCTGTTTTTCCCGCAGAGAGCGATTCTGACGTACAAGTATTTCGCGAACAAGACTGTTTGGAACATGATGGAATTCTCCAAAGTGGCTATGCTCAAAGTAAATGGGTGGCGGAAAAATTAGTAGCGATCGCACGTTCTAGAGGACTTCCTGTAACTATCCACCGACTGGGAAGGATAACAGGAAACAGCAAAACAGGGATCTGGAACACAAATGATTTTATGTGCAGCATGATTAAGTGCTGTATTCAGCTTGGTAGTGTGCCAAAAATGGATGGTTTGGTGGACATGACACCTGTAGACTACGTAAGTCAAGCCATCATTTATTTATCTCAGCAAAAAGAATCCATTGAGGAAGTTTTTCACTTGCTCAATCCTCACCCAATTAAACTGGAAGAACTGATCAAGTTGGTATGTTCTTATGGCTATCCACTGCGGCTAGTTGCGTATGATGAATGGCGACAGGAGTTGATAACTGCTGCAAAATATTCTCCTGATCCGACGTTGTATTCCCTTTTGCCTTTATTTCCTGAAAATAGATCTAAAAATCAAATATCCATCGAAGAAAATCTTTCTCAATCAAGAATGACACAGTTCGATTGCAAAAACACACTTGATAAGTTGGCAGATACTTCTATTGTCTGTCCTGCGATAGATGACAAACTTTTAAAAAGCTACTTTTGTTACTTCACTCGTAGTGGTTTCCTGAATCACCCACACATGTAGAATGCGAGTATTTACCCTTATCTGGTTTGGGCAGCTTATTTCACTGATTGGCTCTGGGCTGACTCGATTTGCTCTAGGTGTCTGGGTATACCAGAATACTGGCTCAGTCACACAATTTGCACTCATTTCTCTGTTTGCGATGCTCCCGAGCATCTTGATCTCACCAGTGGTTGGTGTGCTTGTAGATCGGTGGAACCGACGCTCTTGCATGATACTCAGCGATGCAGGAGCAGGGCTGAGTACCCTAGCTATTGCGCTGTTGCTCTTTTCTGGTAAGCTTGAAGTTTGGCACATCTACGTGGCTGTAGCAGTCAGTTCAATCTTTAGCGCTTTCCAGTGGTCAGCCTATGCTGCTGCAACTACGATGCTTGTCCCAAAGCAACACCTTGGTCGTGCCAATGGTATGGTGCAACTTGCAGAGGCAGCTTCACGGCTGCTCTCACCGATGTTAGCAGGTGCGCTGGTTGTCACTATTCAGATTCAGGGTGTAATCCTGATTGACTGCGTTAGTTTCCTTTTTTCTCTGGTAACGCTGCTGCTCGTCCGATTTCCTAAGCCGAAAACTACCCCAGAGGATGAAGTGAGGCAGAGTTGGCGACTGCGGGAGTTTACTTATGGATGGACATACATCACTGCTCGTCCCGGACTACTTGGACTGTTAATTTTCTTTGCTGTCATTAATTTCTTGATAGGAGTTGTCAGTGTACTAGTTACACCACTGGTACTAGCTTTTGCTTCGGCTACTGTACTTGGCACTGTGCTGTCAATTGGTGGAAGCGGGATGTTGGTTGGTGGTCTGGTCATGAGTGCTTGGGGCGGACCAAAGAAGCGCATCCTTAGTGTGTTCGGCTTTACACTATCAGGTGGGCTGTCTATACTACTTGCGGGGCTTATGCCCTCTGTCCCGGTCTTCTTTGCTACTGCTTTTATATACTATTTTGGGGTGTCGATGATCAATGGCTGCGACCAAGCCATCTGGCAGAGCAAAGTAGCACCTGCTGTCCAGGGACGAGTGTTTGCTGTGCGAAGTATGCTCGCTTTGGCATCCCTACCGCTTGGCTATCTGATTGCAGGACCATTAGTCGATCAAGTCTTCGAGCCGTTGCTTGCTGTCTCTGGACCATTGGCTGGAAGCATAGGACGGATTATCGGCGTGGGGCGAGGACACGGCATTGGTTTGTTGTTTGTTGTGATCGGAATGCTCACTATGCTAGCAACAGCTGGGGGCTATCTATATTTACCTTTACGGCTACTAGAGGAGCAATTACCAGATGCTTGACCTGCAAATGCGTGACAGCCAAAAAAAATTCTGATATTCCTCTGAATTTTGTGTTAAATAAGTTATTGATTTAGAGGATGTTCTATGCATTTTGATTTAGCAGAAACAATAAAGTCTTTAGGCTACTTTGGAGTATGGGCAATTGTATTTGCAGAGTCTGGCTTACTGATTGGCTTTTTTCTACCAGGAGATAGTTTGCTGTTTACTGCTGGATTTGTAGCATCTCAGGGACTACTTAACATCTGGGTTCTGATCATTGGCGCTTTTCTTGCTGCAGTGCTTGGTGATAATGTCGGTTATGCAACTGGATACAGATTTGGTCGTAGGCTCTTTCAAAAAGAAGATTCACGGTTATTTCATAAAAAACATTTGGTCACAACGACCGAATTTTATCACAAACATGGTAAGAAAACGCTTATATTAGCTCGATTTGTTCCAATAGTGCGGACTTTTGCGCCGATTATTGCTGGCGTTGGTAGCATGGATTATCGCACTTTTATGTTCTATAACTTGATTGGTGGATTTCTTTGGACATTCGGTATAACTCTGTTAGGATTTTTATTAGGAAATTCTCTACCAGCTGAACAGCTAGATAAGTATTTGTTACCAATTATTGGATTAATTGTTGTTGTTTCTTTAATACCATCAATTCTTCATATTATTAAAGAAAACAAGAAGAAATGACAAAGAAGGGTTAGGTGGTTTGTTGAGTGACTTGCTCAAGAGGGTATCACGATCATGACTTCTTCAAACATAAACTTATAACGCTTAACGCTTAACGCTTAACAGGGTTGAAAATCTCGTGATGCCCGTATTTTCTCATTAGTTCATGTCCTAATCTACCTGGCAACGGTATATCCTGTGGATTGTGAACTATGCTTTGGATGTGACACAGCTACCAAGACTTCTGCGTTGGGAAGTCAAACAAGAGTCTGAGACGAGTGTTTTACTGCCCTAAAATCTTAAATTTACCATCCTTAATCTTAAGCAAGAGAGGTTGTATCTGTATTTCTCCTTGTGGAGTAAATTGGATTGTATTCCCGGAGGTTTCTTGGGGTGAAAGGTTTACTTGTCGCAGTCTTTGTAAAACTGTTGCGCGAGAGGGGTTAGAGGATAAAGCTTGAATCAACGCTTGAGTTGCGTCATAACTGGTGGCTGTACGCCAGCTAATCTGTCCTCCCCATTGCTGTGCGGCTTTTTGGGCAAAGTTTTGTGATTGTGGTGCTTCCCGAAACCAAGGTACACTTACAATCAAGCCTTCAATTGCATTTCCGCCTTCTCTCAAAATTCTGTCATTATATAAAGTAGAATTACCCAACAACTGTAAGCTTTGTACCTTTGGGTTTTTTGAGTTAGCTTTAGTTCTGATAATTTCAAGCGCCATAGAGTTGTATTGCACATCTGAAAGCAACAACGCTGCCTGTGCCTGATATTGTTGAGATACGCTTTCGTTTAGTTTTTGGTCTACATCTAGTTTCTGCTCTGTTAAATCAATATTGCTAACAACTTGACCACCTAGTTGTTTGAATTTGTTTGTAAATTCATCCTTTAGATTATTGCTAAACGAGCTATCATGATTATAAAAAACAACAACTTTTTTTAAGTTTAGCTGATTCCAAATATATCCAGCTAGTTGTTGACTTACTTTGACGTTAGAAGGGACTGTTCTAAAGAAAATTTTACCCTCTAAGAAGGTGCTAAGGCTAGTAGGAGAGATAACGGCTAAAGGTTCAGAAGCTTTTTGATATTCGTCTAGTCCGGCTTTGGTAGCTTCACTAGAATAGTGTCCAATAACTGCTAGCACAGACTTATCATCAACTAATTGCTGAGCAACTTGTTTTGCTTGTTCTGGGTTGTTACCATCATTAGCAATGGCAATTTCTAGTGAGTGATTATTCAGTCTATCCTTAAGATTATTATACTGATTTTGAGAGAGTGCCACACCACGCAAGATTTCTTTAGTAATATCTCGTTTATTTTGTACAGGTACAACGACGGCTATTGTGAAAGGAGAACCTTTTTGACGGGCTAGGGCATTATTATAGTAAATCAATACTTCTGGATCGTTACGATTATATTGCACAGCTTGAGCAAAATAATTAACAGCTTGCTGGTAATTCCCTTGTTTGAATGCTTTAATTCCTTTGTCACGATATGGGTTGCGAATTGTGGGAAAGAGAGTGCGATCGCCCCGACTAATATTATTAGTTATATTATTTTGTTGTACGATACCAGCAAAACATAAAAGGTTATTACTATTTTGTGGACTCGCAGAACAATAAATTGTCCACCTATACAAACTAAGACATGTAATAGTAAAGATTCCTAATGCTGTGGCTATTGCCTTTAATGATGTTCGTTTAGTCTTATAAGTTAAATGGATTTCTCGCCACCTTTGTTGTGTTACTATCCGTCCTGGTTCAATTTCCAAAACTTTTTCAAATTGTTGCTTTGCTAAGTCAAAATTTCCTTGAGTACTCAAATGATTTCCGTAGATTTCTAAAGCACGCAAATACGCTTCTTGATGACGTATAGGATCAACTTTGTAAGCTCGCTCGTAAAGTTGTAATGCTTTGTCGAAATTTTCCGTTTCTAAATATGCTTTAGCAAGAGGGGATAGAGTGCTGAAGTGATTGGGGTTAACTTGTAGAACCTGCTCATAAAGTTCTATTGCATCATGATTTTTCCCTTCTTGATGAAGTTTACTAGCTGCTTCATGTAAAATTTGACTCTTTTCTTCTTCCAGTTTTTCTAGTTCAAAGATTTGTTTATGCAGGGGATGCTGTAGCAATAACCATCGGCGGAATAATTCAATTTTGACTTTACGTTGTGTTTCATCCAAAAAGTCATTTTTTACTAATTTTATCTCGGAATGAATCAGGTCATCTGTTTCAATAACACCATGTTCTTGGAGTAGCGTTAAAGGTTCTTCCGGGAAAGGTTGTTGTTTTTCAAAAGCAATTCTTTGCGCTTGGGCCACAGATGATAAAACAACTTGTTCTGGAATAGAAATTCCATCCCATAACCATGCTAACCCAGCTTCCGCACTCTCCATTGCTTTGTCTATACTCGCTTCCACATCAGCACGAGTGACTTTCCAGTTATTTTCTATCCTGGCTTGTACGAAAAGAGTAAAACAGATGGTTTGAGTAAAATAAGGATGTCCTGCTGAAAGTTGCAGAATTGCTATGACTGCATCATCGTCATATTTCAGGACACCTTCAGCCGGTTTTGTAATGAGTTGCTTTGCACTGTTTTCATCTAGCAAACCAACTTCTTGGTAGGGCGCATTCTGAAATAAGTTGAGTAAATATGACTTATCTGCTAGTTTTTCTCGAAAAAATAAAATTAGAGAGAGATTGTCTTGTTCTTGAATAAAAAAGTTTAAATGCCGACAAACGTTTCCAAGTAATATATTATTTTCAGAGTCGAGCGTATCAGCTTTATTAAGTAATAATACTAACTTTTTTCCTTTTAAAGCTTCATAAACTTGAGGTAAAAACTCGCGACAAAAGATTTCTGGTTGTGTTTCTAACTCGGAAGCTGAAGGAAGTGTTATATTATGTATATCAATCTTTAAATCAGTTATAATATCTATAATTAGGTTATGCAAGAAGCTGCTGAGAGGCTCTCTGCTGTATTCTTGAAGGTCAAAGGTAACAAAGACAAATTCTTCTGACGCAACATACTTGGAAACATTGCGGATGATGGAGGACAGACCAATCCGTCGTTGACCGTACAAAAAGAGAACCTTAACACCTTGCTTTAAGTTATTCTCAATAAACTGGAATATCTTTTCTCGTCCGAACAATAATTCTTGTTCATCTATTGGACGACCAATGATGTAAGGATTTCTTCGAGTTATCAAATTAGTGATCATATCTGTTCTCAATAGGGAAACGATTTGTCCTTTCCTTTAGTTTTTTAGTAATGGCTTAAATCTACTTCCTTCAACTTTAATAAGAACGGGTTCCATTTGTATCTCTCCTTGCGAATTAAATTGGAGTTGATCCCCAGAGGTTTGTTGGGGTGAAAGGTTTACTTGTCGCAGTCTTTGTAAAACTGTTGCGCGAGAGGGGTTAGAGGATAAAGCTTGAATCAAAGCTTGAGTGGCGTCATAACTGGTAGCTGTGCGCCAGCTAATCTGTCCTCCCCATTGCTGTGCTGCTTTTTGAGCAAAGTTTTTTGATTGTGGTGCTTCCCGAAACCAAGGAATAGTTAAAACCAATCCTTCAATTGCATTTCCACCTTCTTTCAAGGTTGTGTGATCGTACAGAGTAGAACTACCTAATAACTTTAAAGATCGCACCCTTGGATTGTTGGATTCAGCCTTAGCTTTAGCAATTCCAAGTGCTGTACGAGTAAATTGCTGCTCTGGGAACAACAAAACTGCCTGTACTTGGTTTATAGATACACTCTCGTTTAATTTTCGGTCTGCATCCTGTTGTTTCATCCCTGCTAAATCAATTATCGAGGATTGACCGCCTAATTTTTCAAATTTTTTTGTAAATTCTTCTCTGAGATTGTCGCTATAGGCTTTGTCAAGATTATAGAAAATGACAACTTTTGTTAAGCCAAGTTGATTGCGAATATATTCAGCTAATTGTTCACCCTCTTTGATGTTAGAAGGGGTTGTCTTAAAGAAAGTCTCACCCTGTAATTGGCTACTGGAACTGGTGGGAGAAACAATCGCTAAGCGTTCAGCAGCCTTTTGATATTCGTATAGTGCTACTTTAGTAGCTTCACTAGAATAATGTCCAATGACTGCTAGTACAGATCTATCATCAAGAAGTTGCTGAGCGACTTGTTTGGCTTGTTGTGTGTCGTTACGATCATCGGCAATGGCAATTTCGAGTAATTGACCGTTAAATCCACCGTTATAATTAAATTGATTTTGGGCGATCGCCACACCACGCAACATTTCTTGAGCAATATCTTGTTTACTTCCCACAGGTACAACGACCGCTATTGTGAAGGGAGAATCTTTTTGGCGAGCTAGAGCATTATTATAGTAAATCAAGACTTCTGGGTCATTGCGATCATATTGCACAGCTTGAGCAAAAAAATTCACGGCTTGCTGGTAATTCTTTTGTTGAAATGCTTTAATGCCTTGATCGCGATATGGGTTGCGAATTGTGGGAAAGAGAGTGCGATCGCCCTGACTAATATTATTCGTGATATTATTCTGTTGCGTAATACCCGCGACACAAAAAATACCATTAACTACTTTATATTGACCTGGACGACAAGGAGTTGCCCACCTATAAAAGACAAGTCCACTAGCAAGACTCACAAGGGCAATTGTTCCTGCTAGTGCTGCAATCCTCTTTAAAGGAATTTCCTGTGCTGAAATCGTCTGTAATTTGTTCTTAATTTCAACCTGGTAATTGCTGTTACTTATAGACTGATAAGGGCTTGGAGACTCGAAACTTTTAATTTCTTTCAGTCTTTGCAGTGCTGATATTCTATCAGGCTGAAGTTCCAAAACTCTGTTGTATTGGATCTTTGCCTGTGTATACTGTCTTTGTGTTGTCAACTCACTACCATATCTTTCCAACGCACTTAAAAGCGCTTCTTTATTACTTATCGGATCAACTTGGTTTGCTCGTTCGTAAAGTTGTAATGCTTTGTCGAAATTTTTTAATTCCAAGTTTAGCTTAGCTAGTGGTAGCAAAGTGGGAAAATGATTGGGGTTCAATACTAAAGCTTGGTTATAAATATCGAGTGCTTGTTGCTTTTTGTCCTTTTTATTCTGTTGACTAGCTGCTTTGCACAAAGCATGAACTTCTTCTTCTTCAAACTTCTCCAATTCCCGTATTTCTTGCCTTAGTGGGTGTCTTCGCGCTAACCAAAGACGGACAAATTCAATTTTGACTCTACGTTCTGTATTATCCAAGAAACCTTTTTTGGCTAGTTGGTTGATAGCTTGAACCAGTTCCTCTATTTGGATAACTCCATAATTTTTAAGTAAAGATAAGGGTTCTTCTGGATATCTTTGAACTTTATGAATAGCATTGTTTTGTGATTCTACTATAGCAGACAAAACGACTTTCTCTGCAATAGTTAATCCATCCCAGAACCATGCTAGTCCACCTTCTGCCTGCTCAATTGCTTTTTCTATTACATTTTCCACATCCGTACGAGTGACTATCCAGTTTTTATTATTTTTTGCAACCAATAAAATATTGAAGCAAATGACTTGAATAAAATAAGGATGCCCTGCTGTGAGTTCTACAATTGCTGTGATGGCATCCTGGGCGTATTCCAAAACACCTTGAGTTGGGTTACGAATTAGCCGCTTAGCACTTAGCTCATCTAGAAAACCAATTTCTTGATAAGGTGCACTCCTAAATAGCTTAATCAAATTTTTTAAATCACTGGGATGTCGCCCCGCAACCGAAATAATAAATAATTTCTCTTGCTGTTTGATCAGCTTTTCTAAATAAGGAAATAAACCTAAACCTTTCTCAAGTATGTTGTTGGTATCATCACAGATAACATCAAATTCATCTAGCAATAGCACCAGCTTCCTTCCACCTATTTTCTTATAAATTTGAGGTAGAAAGTGGCTAGAAAATATATTGACATCAGTTTTTAACTCTTTTTGTGTCGGCAGTTTGATATTATCTTGATTTAAATCCAGTTGATTGACAATTTCTTCACTGACATCATGTAGGATCTCACATAAATCTGATTGAGCGTGATGTTGTAAATCATAATGAACAAAAGCAAACTCACTTGGAGCAATCCTGTTGGGAATTTGTTTGAGTACAGAAGACTTACCAATACGTCTGTGACCATGTAACAAGATAAATTTTATATTCTGTCTCAGATTGTCTTCAATGAAACTTAACAGACTTTCTCTACCAAAAAATTTGTTAGGCTCATTAACCGGAATGCCAACAATATAGGGGTTTGGTATCATACATTTGGCATCATACATAATCTTTTATAGCCTTTTATTCAATCATGTCTTGCAGTCGTTATAAGAGGTTATTTATAAAGTAAAGATAAGTAGTCCAGTACTTATGGGTTTGCTGTAAAACACCACTATATAACATGGTGTCGCCTTGCTTCGATGATGTTTTTCGTTATAAATCATATCGAAAGGGTTCGCTGAACACAACGTTAGTGCAGTGGTAGGAGCATCCACATTACTTTTCGCTCCTAAACTAACTTTATTTTTTCTTGATAAATGACCTCTGAGAAATCGGCTTTTATGGTAACCCCCCCAATAGTCTGCCAGATATTTCAACAGCAGAAGAGAGTTCATTTTTATGTTGCCAGAGCCAATTCGTAAACCTTGTGACTTTATCGACTTGCTCGTGGCTCATCAATTTGAGAAAGACCCTTTGTCGTTTTTGTATATCAAAATTTTCAGTATTCCAAATTTCTTGAATGACGAATCGCTCCATCAGCGATGAAGTGAAATCATAGACATTTTTTAATTGCTTGTTTTCGATACTTGTTTTGCTAATGATAACTCCTTGTTCTTCCAAATTTTTCAATTCGCGCTCTCTTTGAGTAAAGATAAGATCAATTCCACTCAAATCAAACTGTTTGTTGTTGTGCAGACGACCATTAGAAATAGACAGAGCAATCAGCATTAATAATGTCCGTTCTTCTTCACAGCAGTTTTCCCAAATAATTTGGAAAATATGTCTGGTATTACTTTCAAACTCCCTGACAAACTCATCATTAATTTTTCTCATACCTTTCAGCCTCCATTGGATCAATGCTTAAAAATTAAAAAGGTTGTATAGATGAAAGCCTGCAATTTGTAGCAAGGTTGGGTGTCTACCAGCCATTTGAGAAATGTTTTCTCGTAACTGTAGTGTCATTTGTGTTGTTAGTGGTTTAAGTAGTTCCTCTGCTTCCTGTTCAGTAAAAAGCTGTAGATGAAGGAAGAGATAGTGATTAAACCAAGGAGAGGCGTTTAAATTGAGTGTGGGATTAAGTTCATTGAGGCGCTTGCGTGAAGTCACAATCATTGAGAGATATTTACTCTCGTGACAGTGAACAGCCAAACTACGACACTCGCTCAAAAATGTTACCATATCAGCCTCAGCGTATTTTTCATTTGGGGAAAGGACAACGTCAAAATCATCTACTAACAGCAACAAAAATTTATTTTGTCTCCCCAATTCCTTCAACACATGACGCAGGCTATTTCTACTTGCTCCACCTTCTCCTAAAAATGTTTCAATTTCAACTTGCAATTGAGATCCACGATCTAACTTATCGTTTATCTCTTTGAGGACTTCTTCCCAAAAACCATAGGGAGTAAAGGGAGTAATACTCTCGCAACTCAGAAGAACAACTACAGCTACAGATGGATCGAGTCCATGTTCTTCCATAGTTTGGGGAGAAGCCAATTTTTCCAATAAAGAGCGCTTCCCCATTCCTGGACCTCCCCAAATTGCTACATGTCCGCGAGCATTCACCAAGGCGCACGCAGCTGCGATTTCATATATCCGCCCGACAAAACGTTCTGGGGCTACTGGTCTTCTGGGAGTGAAGGGATTTGGTAACATCACCATGTGATCTCATAATTTAGAAACAATTTTTTGGTAGATGCACTTCACAGTAAATTAATACGAATTTCACAGGATTTTGTTTCTTTTTTTCAAGTATAAATTAAAATTATCCGAGAAGTCACTGATTCTGAGGCGTTACATAAGTGCATTTTATTTGAGATAAAGCAATACAGCAGAAACTGTACGGTACGGCCTCTACATACTGTTATCTATTATGATCCAAAGCGGAATAGCCATATTCCTGAAAGAAAGCACATAATAAGATCAGTAAATATTCAGGAACTACAAGAGAATTTAATATAACGTGAGTACTTCTTACCTTCCTGTGTCATTCATGTATCATGAGTGAACAGTGCCTACCCTACAAATTATGGTTTTTTTGTAAGTTTCCTGAGATTTGGCACCATTACCAATTAGGGGTGTAAGGCGTAGAAAATCGCCCCCCTTCTTTCCTCCCTGCTCCCTGCTCCCTGTTCCCTGTTCCCTGTTCCCTGTTCCCTCTGTTTCTACATCTTCAGAAACTACACAAAAGCTAATAGCGTCAAACAAAGCAGAGTCTTTTTGTGGATGTGACAGCTTGAAAACGCGCTCTAACTATTGGCAGCTTCTACCGTATATTCGACCCCAATGGCAAACTATCGTTAAGGGGTTCATTGGCATTTTAGGATATGTCCTAGCAACTTTGACGCTTCTGAGATATGTGCGTCAATTTGCAACTGTCTTTGGTGGGGGGGATTTGAACGCGATCGCCCTACAACTTGCCATCATAGCAGCAGTCTTTCTGGTACGAGGCTTTTTTCAGTCCGTGCAAGATATCTACATGGCAAAAGCAGCACTAAGAGTTGCTTTCCATCTCCGTAATAAAGTTTACTCACACCTACAAAAGCTCAATCTCAGCTATTTTGAAACTGCAAAATCTGGTGATTTATCTTACCGCCTCACTGAAGATGTTGATCGAGTCGGGGAAGTTGTCCACAAACTCTTTCACGACTTTATCCCCTGCGTTTTGCAGTTAGTTGCAATTCCCATCTATATGATTTCTCTGAATTGGCAACTGACATTAGCCATAATTATTGTTGCACCCCTGATGGGTATTTTAATTGGTTGGTTTGGTGAACGGTTACGCCGATTCTCTCTTAAAAGTCAAAATCGCATCTCAGATTTGTCAGCAATACTCACGGAAGTTGTTAGTGGTATCCGCATAGTACAAGCTTTTGCTGCAGAAAATTACGAAACTGCCAGGTTTAGCCGGGAAGCAGAACGCACAATGAGCGCGAAATACTCAGTGGAACGTCTCAAAGCAATTCAAATTCCCATTGTGGGATTTTTGGAAGCTGTGAGTGCTTTAACACTACTATTCGTTGGCGCAGCGCAAATTGCAAATGATAACTTGACGGTGGCAGAGTTTTTCAGCTACCTGACTGCAGCAGCGTTGTTAATTGATCCTATCGGTCACGTTACGAACAACTACAATGAGTTTAAACAAGGTGAGGCATCTGTTGACCGAGTTTTTGAGTTGTTGGCGGTTCAGCCAACGGTAGTAGAAAAACCAAATGCTCTGTTGCTTCCCCCGGTAAGTGGTAAGGTGGAATATAGTCGTGTGTCTTTTGCTTACAAACCAGGTGAACCTGTTTTAAAAGATATTAGTTTGTTGGCACAGCCGGGAGAGGCGATCGCCCTTGTCGGTGCTTCCGGTGCAGGTAAAACCACTTTTGTCAATCTTCTCCCCCGGTTTTATGACGCAACTGCTGGTGAAATCTTCATTGACGGCGTTGATATTCGGGATGTTACCCTCGATAGTCTGCGGCGACAAATTGGAATTGTTCCCCAAGAAACCATGATGTTTTCTGGAACAATTGCCCAAAATATTGCTTTCGGGCAAGATTCTTTTGACATGGAAGCGGTAGAGAAAGCAGCTTCGATTGCTAATGCTCACCAGTTTATCACCCAACTAAGCGATGGTTATCACACGTGGGTGGGAGAGAGAGGGGTAAATTTATCTGGTGGACAACGACAAAGAATTGCTATTGCGCGTGCTGTTCTTTTAAACCCCAGAATTCTTATTTTAGATGAAGCCACATCTGCATTAGATTCAGAGTCGGAAGCTTTGGTACAGGAAGCACTGGAAAGGTTGATGGAGGGGCGAACTGTGTTTATTATTGCTCATCGGTTGAGTACGGTGAGGCGGTGCGATCGCATTTTAGTTCTCGAACGCGGGCAGATTCTCGAATCGGGAACTCATGAAGAATTGTTAACCCTGGGGCATCGCTACGCTAGATTCTACGCCCAGCAGTTTAGTAGAAGTCATGAATTCAAACAGTGAACACTTATCAGTTATCAGTAGTTACTTGTTTACTGTTCACCCTCCGGGAACGCCCGTCGCCAGGGCGTGAAAGATCCGTTCGGGTTCGCCCTATGGCGGCTCGCCATAGGGTGGCTGAGGATCACGGGCGTGTATCAGTCGGAAGATCCTGGCAGTCTTCTATCGAATTTTCATAACGACTTGGTAGTAGAGATGTAGAAACAGCCGATTGTGAACTGTCTTCGGATATTCCTGTCCAAGGTGTGGTGGGAGTGTCTATCTCTTCTAAAGAGATATTCCCCACTTTGTGTTGAAGCAAACTTCGTTCGCTGTGTTGACTACTCAACCTAGCGAGCGCCTCTAACGCCTGGGATGCAGATTGATAACGTTGTCGGAAGTCTTCCCGCACCATTTTAGTAAGAATATCTGATAGAGATTGGCTGACGTATGCCTTATCAACCCATTTCAACTCTGAGTTAGCATCTCTTTCTATCTCGTGGGGAGCCATGCCAGTCAAGGCTTTGATGCCAATCATGCCCACTGCATAGATATCACTACTATACTGTGGACGTCCGTAGCACTGCTCACTTGGTGCATAACCCCGAGTGCCAATTCCAATGGTGAAAGCAGTTTGCTCTGAATGATCAAGGATTTGTGTTGTGACTTCTTTAACGGCACCAAAGTCAATCAGAACCAGTTTGCCGTCTGAGTCTCGTCGTATGATGTTACTGGGCTTAATGTCTCGGTGAATAACGTTATTGTTGTGAACAAATACCAATGTTTCTAATAAATCCTGTAAAATCTCGATAACTCGTGTTTCCAGAAGCCGTTGACCTGGCAACATTTCCTGGCTCAGAGCATGACCAATTATATATTCTTGAACTAAATAAAATTCTTCATCTTCTTCAAAATAAGCTAAAAGTTGTGGTATCTGTTTGTAACTTCCCTGTTTTTGTAGAGCTTGAGCTTCGGAACTAAATAAACGTCTGGCGATCTCCAACTGCTCTGGTTTACTGTTAGCTGGTTTTAACTGCTTGACAACACACAAAGGGTTATTTGGAAGTTTGATATCTTCAGCAATGTAAGTTTCGCTAAATCCACCTGCACCAAGAACTTTGACAATTTTGTAGCGTCCATCCAGGATTTTGCCAGATACTGCCATCTCCCTTTTCTGTAACAAGTCTTTCAAGTCATCCTGCTGGCTAATGATTTCTTGAACAACACGGTCAGAGGGAAATTGGTTCATAATATTGACCAGTTGGATTTTCCTGATAATTTCTCTGGAGACTTCTGTTCCCAGATAAGCCAATCCAATCATGGCGATCGCCACCACCGGTACCGCAGTCGGCAAGATGAGTAAATTGTGGACAAAGATGAGATAGCTAATACCTCCCCAACTGATGGCAAGGGCGATACTAACGACAAATCTAGTTATACCTCTTTTTCTGAAGGCAATAATAACCCCACATCCACTGACTAAACAAAGCACAAAAAAACCACGGATGAATGGATTCTTAATTGCTTCGGTGATTGCTTTATCTTGCATTAAAGTTGCGATCGCGTTGGCGTGAACCTCCACCCCTGACATTCGCTCTGGATACAACCAATTGCCCATAGCCGGAACTGAATGATAATCGTCCCCTTTGTCTGACTTCGCTGTTGATCCAATCAGGACAATTTTGTCTTTAAAAAACTTGCCCTGCTGTAGATAGGTGTTCCAGTTTTCTGGATCGAGTACGTACCAAAAGGGGATTTGGTTAAATGTTCCTTCTGGTCCGTGAAAATGTATGCGATCGCCCTTAGGTGGAGGATAATCTACTTGGGCTGCTCTTAATGTTGCTTCATCAAAAGAGAGCATCTTCACTGTTAAAGCATCTTCTTTATCGATCACCTTGGAGTACTCGTTGGCCAATTTGTGAATTTTCCCATCTACCTCTAGAGGGAAATTTACAGTACCAATGGCGACAGATCCAGTACGAAACATTTGCCGGGGCTGTGTCAATTGCATGACTTGACCTTGATGTGTTTGAGATTCTTCGTAGAGTGCAGCCAGAGTCACTTTGCTTCCATAACGTTGCACCGACTCTCGCAACTTTTGATCATCTTCAACACCGTAACTACTTGGTGTACTAAAAACTACATCTACTGCCACAGAGCGTGCCCCTGCCTTGATTAACTTCTCAATCACCTGAGCATATGCAGCACGTTTAAAGGGAAAAGCTTGGAGTGGCTCAAAGAAACTATATTTTTGTGGATCTGCTTTATAGTATTGCTCGCCAAGTGATATTGACTGTTCATCTATTGCCAAAATCACAATCTCTTTTGGAGGAGTTTCGGGTACTCGTAGTAGATAAAATGTAGTTTGAGCTTGGTTTTCCATAAATTTCGCCAAGTTCAGGCTAGAAGCTGCCAGGAGTGCTGCACCCACTGCTGAAACACCAGCAAGTAAATGCCCCAAACGAGCCAATCGCTTTGATCGACGTGCTAATACCGTCAAAGGTGCTTTTGTAGAAATCTTTGACGATCGATTGGCAGCAGAGACGTTTTTTTTGGTTAATGTAGTAGGTTCTGGTGCCATATCAGAGTGCTAATTTAATTACGTTCAACATCTTTAATCTATTGACAGAGTCTTGAAGTGCAACACACCTGAAATGAAAATCTTATAGATTTGTAAACAATTTTGTTTTCTTCTCCAAATTTCTGTGAATGAAGCAGCCACCATTAGTGGTAGTTGTTGCGGTAGATGCACTCTCAGGCGGCTCCTCAAAAATTGTGAGTTCACAGTGGCTAAGAATTGTTTTAGTGATCAATAGGTTGGATCTAGTAAATTTTAGCACTATAACTGTACTCTTAGTTTACCTTATACCTGAACTAGGGGTATAGGGGTATAGGGGTATAGGGGTGTAGGGGGAAATACATTTACGCTTGGGATAGAGAAAATGCATTTATTCTCTTATTCCCCTACACCCGTGACCCCTGTGACCCCCGTGACACCCCTACACCCCTGTGTTTCTTGAAAGCGCCCGACGGGCGGCGCACCACCCGCTACAAATGAAAGAAACACCTTTTTCACGCCCTTCGGGTTCGCCAGTCGCCTCTGTCGGGAAACCCTCCTGCAGCGCTGGTCTCACCAGATACCTAGGTCGGGAGACCCTCATCAAGTACTGGCTCACGCCACATGCACGCCACTTGCTACAACGGGGGGAACCCCCGCAACGCAGTGGCTCCTCAACGCGGGGAACCCGCGCACGGCAGTGGCTCCCTTACACCCCCACACCCCTACACCCCTACACCCCTACACCCCTGTGTTTCTTGAAAGGCTACGCCAGCACAAAGCATGTCTGGAGGATACAGCCAGTCTGCTCTTTGGTAAGCGAGCTAATTCTTAAACTTTTCGATACCTCTTTAGGAGTAAACTTGATTGGTATAGACCAAAGAATGCTGTTACGTAGTCAATTTTCTTGGTAGATTTTGATTATAGGGGCACGCTTACCAGCCAAGAGAGAAAAAAATTAACATTACTAAACTGGAGGACAGCGACTACTCAAATGCTTCCGTCGATTTTTTAAATGCTAGAGGTTAGATAAAAGCTATATATGACAATATATAATTTATAGATACCACCAGAATTAATATTTTCTAATTGCTGCTATCATCTATTGTTAAATCTAAATTGCTTATATATTATTAGGTGTAACTTTACTATGGGTTTTACGATGAATCGTCTGTCTATTTTTGTAGACGGAAACAATATGTTCTATGCTCAACAAAAAAATGGCTGGTTTTTTGACCCACGAAGAGTCTTAGAATATTTCAGGCACGAACAATCAGACACAACCTTAATCAACGCTTTTTGGTACACTGGCTTAAAAGACCTACAAGATCAACGAGGATTTAGAGATGCTCTCATTAGTTTAGGTTATACAGTTAGAACGAAAATTTTAAAAGAATATTATGATGATTCATCTGGTCGTTACTCACAAAAAGCTAATTTAGATATAGAAATTGTTGTAGATATGTTTAATACAGTAGATCAGTATGATCGAGTTGTTTTATTTAGTGGAGATGGAGATTTTGAAAGAGCAATAGAACTGTTACGGGGAAAAAATACGCATATTACAGTAGTATCAACAGAAGGAATGATAGCTAGAGAACTACGTAACGCTACTGATAGATATATAGATTTAAATGATATTCGGGACAGAATAGAAAAAGTAGATTCTCAGTTACCTTAGCAATAATTTACAAGAGGAATTGCAAAGAAACTAAGGTAAAAAGTATTTGAAGTCACAAGTAAGAAGTCAACAACAAGCCGCAAATGAACACGACACAAGATAGAATCATCATATTTGATACCACACTTCGAGATGGTGAGCAGTGTCCGGGAGCAACACTGAACATAGATGAAAAACTAACTATCGCTAAGCAACTGGCACGTCTGGGTGTGGATGTAATAGAAGCAGGCTTTGCGTTTGCCAGTCCTGGAGATTTTGAGGCTGTGACTAAGATTGCCCAAGTTGTGGGGACACAAGATGGTCCTGTGATCTGTAGTTTAGCAAGAGCGCGACACGAAGATATTAAAACTGCAGCCCAAGCAATCAAGCCAGCTGCCAAAGGGAGAATTCATACTTTTATTGCAACAAGCGATATTCACCTCAAGTACAAACTGAAAAAGACAAGATCAGAAGTAATAGCGATTGCTGAAGAAATGGTGGCTTATGCCAAAACATTCACTGATGATGTAGAATTTTCTCCGGAAGATGCAGGACGCTCTGAGCCAGAATTCCTCTATCAAGTTTTAGAGCGAGCGATCGCCGCCGGAGCAACAACAGTTAATATTCCTGACACGGTAGGTTATATCACACCGAGTGAATTTGGGGCACTCATAAAAGGGATTAAAGAAAATGTACCAAACATAGATCAAGCAATTATTTCTGTTCATGGACACAATGATTTAGGAATGGCTGTCGCCAACTTCTTAGAAGCTGTGAAAAACGGTGCCAGACAGTTAGAATGTACTATCAACGGTATTGGTGAACGTGCAGGAAATGCAGCATTAGAAGAATTAGTGATGGGTTTGCACGTCCGTCGACAATACTTCAACCCCTTCTTTGGACGTTCCATTGATTCGGAAGAACCATTAACAAATATTGACACCAGACAAATTTACAAAACATCCCGTCTGGTTTCTAACTTGACAGGAATGCTCGTTCAACCGAATAAAGCAATTGTGGGTGCGAATGCTTTTGCTCACGAGTCTGGAATTCATCAAGACGGTGTGCTCAAAAATAAGCTCACCTATGAAATTATGGATGCCCAACTAGTTGGCTTGACAGAAAATAAAATTGTCTTGGGCAAACATTCAGGAAGAAATGCTTTCCGGACACGTTTGAGAGAATTGGGATATGAACTCACAGAAACTGAATTAAATAAAGCATTTGTCAGATTCAAAGAAGTCGCAGACAAAAAGAAAGAAATTTCTGATTGGGACTTGGAAGCAATTGTTATTGATGAAATCCAACAAGCTCCGGATTTATTCCGTGTAGAATTAGTGCAAGTTTCTTGTGGTAGTAATGCTCGTCCTACCGCAACAGTCACACTTCGGACTCCAGAAGGCGAAGAATTAATTGATGCTGCGATCGGTACAGGACCAGTAGATGCAGTTTACAAAGCCATCAATCGTGTTGTCAACGTACCGAACCAGTTAATTGAGTTTTCTGTACAATCAGTCACAGCGGGTATTGATGCGATTGGTGAAGTCACTATCCGTCTAAAGCATGAAGGTAGAGTATTTTCAGGTCATGCAGCCAACACAGATATCATCGTAGCATCTGCTCAAGCTTACGTGAATGCATTGAATAGACTGTATGCATCCTTGCAAAAGAAACAACAGCAAGTCGTTGCAAAGAATGTGTCATGAACTAGGGGTGTAAGGGGGTAAGGGTATAAGGGTGTAGGGGATGCAATTATTCTCGTTACCAGGCTGCAGCCTGGTAACGAGCGTTGGGAGGCTCTGCCTCCTTAATCGAAGCTAAATAACAATAGTGCAGGATCTGAGTTATGATGACTTTTACAAGAAGTCTATTTAACGAGGATCATCCTCTGTAAAAGCGAAAGGTTGAGGTTCTCTCAAACGCATTTCGATTTGCTCCCGTCGATATTTAGCAAGTTCTTGGTAAATTTTTTTTCGAGCTAAATTCACGCTACCAATTGGTTCATGTTCAGGTAAAGTATGCCAAGGGTTGAAAGACAAACCCTCATCCAATCGTTTTCGCTCATCAAAGTCAAATTTTTGGCTAGGAATCTTGATAGTAGCTACCTTCATGAAAGGTGAATCTTCCTCTTTCCACTCCTGCATTGGATTTTCAATAGAAGTTTTTTCTTCATCTACATAAAGCTGAATGAGAAAGTCAAAAAAAGCATCCTGACCTTCTTGATCCAGATATTTGACGGCTGCTTCACGTAAATAATTATCAGCATCCGGTATTGAGTCGGGAACTGCTTCTATTTGTTGAGGTTTGACAGAAAACTTGATAGCTTGAGAACCTAATTTGTATGGTGTCGTACTCCAGTACTGAATGAAAAGTGGATTGCTGATTTTTTTACTAGCAATTTCCTGGAGTATTGCAAAAGAAGGTTGCATGGCTTGCGTTAATTCTGGATCAGCTTGTCCACTTGCTACTTTGGCAAGATCAACATAACCCTTGACATCTCGTAGGAAAAAGACTGGATGATTGAGAAGAATAAAATCCTGAGTTTTGTCTTCATCATCAAGAACTTTTTCGCCTTCAACACTCATCAATTTTATTGCCAAGCCATGAGCATTAGGTTCTTTATCTGAAACGAGCTTACCCCGCTTTTCTGCTTCTGCAGCATTGGAAAAACGAACCCAGATGGGATAGGTTTTTGGTGCACAGAAGACCCCAACTTTTAGTGTATCAGGAATGTCATTCTCAATGATCAATTCTCCCCAAACCAAACCGTGGCTTTTCGGGTGTACTTGACGTAAATCTGGTCCTTTTTCTTGCTGACTTTTTAAGTTAGCAGCTAAAACCGCATCTGTGATTGTTTCTTGCTCTGAAGCAGATAATTTTGAAATGGTCATACTTGTTCCTCTCAATGTGTGCAATCAATAAAAAAGGTGGGTAGTACCCACCTATGTCAAAAATTACCAAGGGATTGGCTTGCGCGAATTAAAGAAACCACCTGTTGGACCATCTTCTGGAAGTGTAGCAAGCCATACAGGAGTGTCAGCACCTTCTTCTACTGTTCCTGGTGCATCTGCACTGCCCATGTCTGTCTGCACCCAACCGGGGCAAGCAGAATTGACCTTAATTGGTGTATCAGTTAATTCCTTAGAAAACTGAACTGTGATTTCATTGAGCGCTGCTTTACTCGCTTGATAAGCTAGCCCTCGCAATCCAAAATAGTGTGAGTTGGGATCAAGGGTGTCAGTCATGGAGCCAAGAGTACTTGACATATTCACGATGCGACCAGCATTACTCTTGCGAATCAGAGGTAGCGTTGCTTGCAATACTGCAAAAGCACTGAAGAAATTTGTCTCGAATGTCTGTTTTAAAACATGGAGGTCAAGGTCGCTCGGATTCGTTCCCGAGTCAATGTTAATGCCTGCATTGTTGACCAAAATATCGAGCTTACCAAAACGTTCTTCAATCTGTTTGGTAGCAGTGGCGATAGAGGAGATATCTGTCACATCAAGTTTGATATGGTGCACATCAAACCCTTCAGCCTGTAATTTTTCCGCTGCTTCCTTACCTTTGGTTTCATCACGGGCACCTATCAGTACGGTAATTCCTTGTTTTGCTAATTGGCGGCTGATTTCAAAACCAAGCCCTTTATTCGCCCCGGTGACTAGGGCAATTTTTTTGTCGTTACTTTGCATAGAGTTCTCTCCTCATTTTAGAAAAATGGCTGTTGTAGAAGACCACTTTGAAGAACTAGACTGAGATTGTTGGAATTCAAAGTTCCTAAAAATGCTGATAGAACGAGACATGGCTGATACCCGAATGTTCTCATGCCACAACACCGCAAATATACCTTAAAGAAGAACGCAGAATACACAAGTGATTCTAAATCATTCGTGATAAAAAAAGCTCCCGGATTTCTGGTGAGAAGTCCGGGAACTTGGTTTTTCAATTCTCATAAATTAGGCAATTTGGGGAGTGTCAAAAGCTTGTGCAATTGCATTTTGACACTCTGCAACTGAAGCACGTTCTCGCATAGAATTCACTAAGGCTTGATATGCTGACCAGTTTTCTTCCAAGAGAGTTTTGGCTTGCAGGCTACAAAAGCGCTGTTTCTGATCACCTAACGATTCAGAAAAACCTAATTTTGTCAATACCATTAAGAGCTTGCTTCTGTCATCAGCTCCTCCTTCTGAGTTTTCGTAAACTAATGTTTCAGCAGCAATACCAGCCATCCAAATGGTACAGTAACGGTCTAGCTTTTGAGCACTGATTGTACCCCGTTCTAGTTGGGATGCTAATTCGCCATCATCAAAACTCACACCACCTTGTCCTGGTTGTCTTTGTTTGAGTGCTTCCCAGGCACTTAGGGTATAGTTCATCACTGGAATTTCTAGTAGATAAGCAACTAGAAAATGTCCGGCTTCGTGATGAATGATGCGTTCTCTGTGTTCTGGAGAAAAACCAGCTATCCAATCTATAAGTAAACTACCACCCTTGCCTTGTAAACTAAATGAATCAAGAGTTGCTATTCCCAAAACGCTAAAGGTTAGTGTTGCCGGGATTACAGGTGATATGTGCAACAATGGTCCCAAGAGGCTAGACATCGTCATGATAAAGATAGATATTGCTATTAAGTTTAGAGATATTTTGCTCATATTAAAGACAGTCCAGCTTCATGTTTCTTAACTCTTTTTTAATTATGATATGAACTCAACAGAAAATACTACCTATAGGAATTCGGTTTGATTTGGTGAACAACTCGTCAGGGCGCTTAACAGGGAACGCTTAACGCTTAACAGGGAAAAAGCAATGAAGGTATACTGAGTTTTTTTCTAAAATCAAATAGGAGTCCTATATCATATGATATTGGGATCAATACTTATAAAAAACCAAGAACCTTACTAGTCTGCAGCACCCTCTGGGCGAGATCGCAGGGGATTGGGATCAGGTTACGCAGGAAATATAAGTAATTAAGCACAGTTGATATTAAAGGTTATTTATAAAGTTCTGTAAGACATAGAGCATATTTTCAATTTTGAATTGTTTATCATAGGGCTGGACGAATCTAGAATGTCCGGAGATACCATGCCAAAACGGATAATGATAGGATTAAAGAGTTGGTTCCAAAGAGATACCATCGTACGTAATCTAGAGATTTTTCAAGACTTTATTGTCATCTCTCTTTGTCTTGGTTTGTTCTGTGTGATGCTTTTACGATTGGGAGATATGTTCTTCTCTTTTTTGCATCCACTAGATTTACGGCAAGTTACATCTGATCTTCTGTTTATTTTGATTCTGGTAGAATTATTTAGACTATTAATTGATTACTTACAAGACCAACGAATATCCGTAGTTGCAGCAGTAGAAATTACTATTGTTTCTGCTTTGCGAGAAGTTATTTTACGCGGTGTTCTCGAAATTCCTCGTGACCAAATCTTTGGAATCTCTTTATTTCTGATAGTCTTAGGCATAATTCTTGTGGTTTTACCTTGGATGTCTAACTTTTTTGAACACGTTAAAGTTGTTAACAACAACAAAATAGAAGATAAACCCACAAGCTAAAATCTGAAGAGGCAGTTTGCACACTTGGAAACTTTGAGGTTGTCTGAAATAAGCAATATAGCAGTCTCATTTTAGCGGTTCAATAATTCTTACAACTCAAAAAGAAGTGCGATGGCTGCTTTACTCATTCAAACACGACTGTTTTATTACCATACACTAATACACGATTCTGTAAATGTAGACGCACTGCTCTTGCTAAAACAACTCGCTCCAAATCCTTTCCTTTTCTAATCAAATCCTCAACTTCATCACGGTGACTTACTCGTACCACATCTTGCTCAATAATTGGTCCTGCATCTAAATGATCAGTCACATAATGAGAGGTTGCACCGATAATTTTTACACCTCTTTCAAAAGCTTTGTGATAGGGATTTGCTCCAACAAAAGCTGGTAAAAATGAATGATGAATATTAATAATTTGTGGAAATTTGACGATAAATTCTCCACTAACAATTTGCATATATTTTGCTAAGACAACTAAATCTATTTTGTACTGCTGTAGTAATTCTAATTGCTTGGCTTCCTGTTCCTGTTTGTTTTCCTTGATGATGGGGATGTGGTGATAGTCGATATCAAACTGTTCTGCTACTACTTTTAAATCAGGATGATTACTGATAATGACAGGTATCTGTGCAGCAAATTCTTTTGCACGTTGTCGCCAAATTAAATCAAATAAACAATGATCTTGACGACTCACCCAAATCGCAATCCGCTGGACAGTATCAGAAAAGTGCAATTCCCATTTAGCTTGCAGTGGTTGAGCAATGGCATTGAATGCTGGTGCAATTAAGTCACGCGGCAAATTAAACCCATCTAACTGCCACTCAATACGAGTGAGAAATAACCCTGCTGTAAAGTCTGTATGCTGATCCGCCTGGATAATATTACCACCATTAGCATAGATGAAGTTGGCAATTTTTGCGACCAATCCTCTTTGATCGGGACAGGAAATAAGTAGTGTTGCGGTTGGACTTATCATGAACACATTCTAAAGACTAGCAAGTTCTTGGAAGCGGTCTTTTCAGTAGAATTACTCTTGAAAAAAGAATTTTATATACATTATTAATGTAAGAGAACTTTATAATTTGATAGCAGGTTTTATGGAAAGTGAATAACTTCTCTTTTTTGTTTTGTTTAGAATAGAGTTGAGTCCTACTTGAAAGTATACGTTATACGAAACAATAAAAAAAACATATACATGATATACGTTAACTAAGGTCTTGTTATAAACGTGAGGCAAGATCTCTACTGTACTTGGTTTTATTTAAAACTATATTATCATGACACCAATGCTTATTACTTACCTTGTAATTATAGTCTATTTAATCATGGCTTCCTGTTTTTTTAATCAATGGGTGGTATTTTTTTTAGCAGATGAAGACATGGATTCACAGCAGCGCTTCTATTCTACTATCGTTTTGGTTGTAGCTACTATCTTGTGGCCAATCATTGTTCCTTTAGCTTACTTGGAATTACTGAAGTTCCATAAAAAGCACAAAAATATCATCGATTTACTGATAAACGTATCTGAACCTGGCAGTTATGACGAGTGAAGTTTGTTGAAAACAAACTATACCATCACCTCAAATAAAAAAAGCTGTTATTGGCTGTTTGCTGGAGTTGGTTTATCAGTATTGGGAGTGGGTTTTTTTCCATTATCTATAGATGTCTCACTACTAGGAGTGGGTTTTTTTCCATCATCTGTAGATTTCTCAATACTGGGAGTGGGTTTTTTTCCATCATCTATGGGTTTAGCAGTATTGGGAGTGGGTTTTTTGCCATCATCTATAGGTTTCTCAATACTGGGAGTGGGTTTTTTGCCATCATTTATAGGTTTCTCAGTATTGGGAGTGGGTTTTTTGCCATCATCTATAGGTTGTTTCCACTCTGATAGTTCTCGATTAACTGCATTTTCAAAATCCGTAGATACTAATAGCACATCATTATTGCCACCTGGTTTGTTCTGAGGATCAATTTGAGCATACAGGAAACGGCGGTTAAAGTCAGGCTTACCCAAAATTAACTGATGTGTTTTCTGATTTTTTAGTTTGATATCGATAGTTGTTTGAGGCTGATCTAAGCCGAATTCTGCAAGCTGGTTGGGTGAGATGGATACAATGCGATCGCTCTTTCCCTCCACTAGCAAATTCATCAAATAACCTACAATAGCACTACTTGCTGGAGCGACTTCAGGAGATTTCATCATCCACTTGGGTTCTTCAGACTTGTCAGTACGTTCCAGATTTAAAGTCTGATTTTGAGTTTTGACTGTCAAAGACTGCACGTCATCCTCTTTGAAAGAGAAGATTTTTTGCTGCTGCTTGACTTCCTTTGGTTCAGGTGCATTCTTTATTTCATGGAAGTAGACAAAACCACCTAAACCAAGCGCTAGCAGTATCAGAATTAAAGTTGTTCGTTGTAATTTCATCTTCGTATCCACCAGAAAATAGCTGCCACCACTAGCCCGATCAGAGGTAAAATCACCAGAGATGATAACTCTAAAAGCAGGGCTTGTACTCCTGTTAGGTTGATGCGACGGTTTATTACTTCTTTTGGACTAATTGAAAGCGGTTGTTGATCCTGCTGACTTAGCCAAGTGACTGAGTTGAGAAACACGTCTCCATTGAGTTGCTTGTCGAACAAGCCATTGATGATAAAATCTGAATTTCCTAACACCACCATTCGTGACTCACCCGAGGTTGATGAGGGAGTCGGGCTGGCTGGAGTTGCAGTTGCTGTTGGTGTAGTCGTGGGAGTCGGGCTGGCTGGAGTCGCTGGGGTTGTGGGTTTGGCGCGCTGAGTCGGGCTGGCTGATGTTTGAGGTGTAGCAGCAGCTATCGGTTTGGCGCGCTGAGTCGGGCTGGCTGGAGTCGCTGCAGTTGTGGGTGTGGCGCGCTGAGTTGGGCTGGCTGGTGTTGCAGCAGTTGTGGGTGTGGCGCGCTGAGTCGGGCTGGCTTGGGTTTGAGGTGTTGCAGTTGGTGTCGGTGTGGGGGTAGAGTTAGATGTAGCTTCAGATTTGGCTGATAGTTTCCTTGTTAATGCTACGCCTAATGTTAGTGGACCTTTGCGATCGCTCTCAGGATTAAATTTCAAGTTCTCACTTTGCTGGTCACTTTCTGCCCAGCTATTAGGATAAGCTTTGGTGAGTAACAAGGGAGTCGCCTGAATACCAGGTACTGGATTTGTGTCAATCGGTCGTGCTAAGGGATAAAAAGAGATACCGTTGCCAAAATCTTTGGTAATCGGGTGTTTTCCATATTGAGTTACCAAAGGTGCTGCAGGACCAAGTCCAACACTTGCAGAAACATCAACTGCCAAACGGTTATCTAATTTTACACCCCACTGGGCAAGCAAGCTTTCGAGTTTGGGGTCTGTATCTGGATCAATCATCAGCATTACATTTCCACCTCGATTGAGGTAGTCTTGTAGTGCTTTGACTTCGTTCTCAAATAGCGATCGCTTCGGACCTGCAAGGACTACAACATTAGCATCTTGAGGAATACTAGACTTTTCTACCAGATTCAGGGCAGAAGTGGTGTAACCTTTATCATTTAATGCTTTAACCGCTTGCGATATAACTCCTTCGCCTTTACCAGAAAGTTCGTGTTCGCCGTGACCTTGGAGGAGGTAAACTTTAGCAGAGCTTATACTGCTGATTTGTTGCAGGCTATTTGTTAATTTTACTTCTGATAAACGTTGCTGCGGACCTACTACCTGAACTAATTGCCGTTTATCGCCAAATTCCAAGTAAACTTCTCCATAGTCTTTGACACCAAACTTACGTGCTAATCCTGGTCTTGCTTGTGGATCTATATACTCAAAACTAAACTTAGAGCTTTGCCGACGATAATTTTCTAGTAAGTCCCTGTCTACGGGGTCTTGATTAACGTCAAACAGCAATATTTTTGCTGGTACTTGTAAGTTGCGTACCAATTCCCGTGACTGGGGTGCAAGGGTAAACAACTTAGTTTCTGTCAAGTCAACTCGTGTATCGTAGCGAGTTCCTAAAAAGTTAATCAATCCTAAAATCGCTAAAACTGCCAAAGTCGCAATCAAAGCATTAGTACTAGCTTGGGTAGAACGTTGTCCCAACCAGTTATTCTGCTTGTTTTGCCATATCAGCCACAATACAATGATGAGTGTTCCCAAAATTATCAATGTGAGTTGAATTGGTCCCCAATTCTGGGATACGAATCCAGATGTTAAGCCTGCAGCAAGGAGGAACGGACCAAACCAAAATAAAATTTTTAAAGGTTTCTTTTTAGCGAGAAGTTTCATTTTTTTTGTTGTGTAAGAGGGGAACTGTTCCCTCTTCCTCCCTATGAACGTTGAAAACGCAATGCATCAATTGATTGAGCCGTAAGAAAGATGCCGAGAAGAATGTAACTGGCAAATAAAATCAGGCTGCTCGTATCGAATATACCTTGTACTAAGGTGTTGTAATGTTTCAGCAATGATAGATGTCCTAGTGCGTCTCCCATAGAACCACCAATATTTTTGGCAATTAAATCAACGAACAACAGTAATAACATTAATGCAAATGTGAAAACTGCAGACAGAATTGTACTATCTGTCAAAGAAGAAATGAACATTCCCAAAGATAAAATTGCTGCTGCTAGTAAGATGAGTCCTAAATGTCCTAGTAAGGGTATGGCTGGTGGCATTGGTGGACTTGACGCACTCAAAGCAATGGTTTCTAATCCCATGATCGGCACTACCATTGTGATGAAAAATGTCAAAACTCCTAATAATTTACCAACAGCTACCGCCCAGTTTGTCAGTGGTGATGTGGCGAGAAGTTCTAAAGTGCCGCGCTTGCGTTCTTCGGCATAAAGTCCCATAGAAAGAATTGGCAACACAAACAACAATAGCCATCCCATTCGATCCAAAAATGCCCTGACAAGTTCGTAAGGAACATCTATTGGTGGAACAGGCACTCCAAATTGTTGTCCTTGTAAATCTAATGCAGTGACTGTTTGCAGAATGCCTTCTGGGCCCATCAAAATAAGCACGAAGAATAACCCAGATAGAAGCCAAAAGACACCAGCAATTGCATATGCCAAAGGTGATACAAAATAACTCTGTAACTCTCGGCGGTAAATGGCAATAATATTACCCAGTACGACACCCATTTAGGCTGCTTCTCCTTCTCCTTCTTTTTCCTCTGCGATTTCTGTCTCAGTCTCCAAAATTTTTTCTTCTGTAGTTAGTTGTAAAAATACATCTTCTAGAGTAGCGTTAACACGCCGCATTTCTAGTAAACCGAATCCTGTTGTGATCAACGCCGCTGCAATATCTTTTCCTGGTTCAGTTCCTGGTTGTGATATCACCCGCAGGTATGCTTGGTTTTCCTTTAAGGAGGTATGACTGTGCATTCCCAGCGCAGAAATTGATTCGACAAAGTTTACCCCTGCTACATTTTGCAGGACTTGTTTGGCGAGAGCCGCTTCTCCTTCAATTTCTATTTCATATCCTGAACCTTTTGTCAATTGGTTCATGAGATTGTCGGGTGTATCTGTTGCGACAACTTTCCCACCGTTGATGATTGCGACACGGCTACAAGTCATGCTCACTTCTGGCAAAATGTGAGTAGAGATAATGATTGTGTGGCTTCCCGCAAGACTTTTAATTAAATTTCGCACCTCAATGATTTGCCGGGGGTCGAGTCCGACTGTGGGTTCATCTAAAATGATGGCTGGTGGATCGTGGACAATTGCTTGAGCAATGCCGACTCTCTGACGATATCCTTTGGAAAGTTTGCGAATAATGACGTGACGTTTTTCTTGTAAATTGCAGCGTTCGATTGCGGCTGTGATTTTGGTGGCGCGATCGCCCGCCGAAACTCCCTTAATCCGCGCCACAAAATACAAAAATCCCTCCACCGTCATCTCTGGATACAACGGCGGCGTCTCGGGTAGGTAACCAATCCGTTGGCGCACCAACAGAGAATTGTCATGGACATCAAAGCCAGCAATCCGCGCAGTTCCACTCGTCGCAGGCAAATAACCAGCCAAAATTCGCATGGTTGTAGTTTTGCCAGCACCATTGGGTCCCAAAAACCCCAAAATCTCCCCTGGTTCGACGTCGAAAGTAACATCAGTAATTGCTGAAGTAGAACCGTATGTTTTACTCAGATGTTCAACTGAAATCATCCGCTTTAGCTACGTGCAAATGGTAATTCATCAAACCATGATAAAACAACAAAACAGTTCTGAGCGTTGAGCACTGAGAAGCTACTGCACCTTTGAGTGTGGAGTTGGTCAAAAACTTGACAACCACGAGTGACATATCTTATTTTTAGGGGGTGGGTTGAAATTTTATCGACACCACTCGTCCGATCCTTGAAAACCGCATAACTTCGTTGAGTGGTGTCGATTGCGCTTGTAGTAAGGTTTCCAGCTTACGAAATCAGAGTTTTATTGAGAATAATCTTGCCCTTATTGACATTTAAAAAAGTGGTGTCGATTTGGGGGTCTCAAACTCTCTCCCAGTAAGGCTTCTACAAGTGAACTCTTTACAGAACCCTTTCCCTGCAAAGGGATGGAAACACTTTTTGTATTGCGTCCTTTTTAAGCTGATCTACCCTTTACAGAACCCTTTCCCTGCAAAGGGATGGAAACGGTAGGCTTATAAGTTGCATGGGACCCGCACTCAGCTTTACAGAACCCTTTCCCTGCAAAGGGATGGAAACGCTACAAGCAGCTGGTTTTACCTTTTGCTCTGCAGACGCAGGGCTTTACAGAACCCTTTCCCTGCAAAGGGATGGAAACCAGGTATCAAGAGAGTTAGTCCTAAAACCGCAAAAACCTTTACAGAACCCTTTCCCTGCAAAGGGATGGAAACTTTGTTTCTGTGGAAGAGCACAGCCTGAAAAGTTCAGAATAGCCTTTACAGAACCCTTTCCCTGCAAAGGGATGGAAACACGAGATTCACAAAACTAAGCAGGAGTTGCCACCTCCTTTACAGAACCCTTTCCCTGCAAAGGGATGGAAACCAAAGTGTATTAACCGAAAATTTGTGAGTTCAGTCCAACTTTACAGAACCCTTTCCCTGCAAAGGGATGGAAACCGCACCTGTCCTTGTCTCTCTTCGACAAGCAGCTTCCACTTTACAGAACCCTTTCCCTGCAAAGGGATGGAAACAATTGGAGAGATTAAGAGCGATAATCAGCAATAATCTTTACAGAACCCTTTCCCTGCAAAGGGATGGAAACTGGGGGTGAGGGTGCTAGAAATTTCTTTTTAGCTGGCTACTTTACAGAACCCTTTCCCTGCAAAGGGATGGAAACGAATATTGTTAATCATCCAGAAACAGAAATGTCCGAGACTTTACAGAACCCTTTCCCTGCAAAGGGATGGAAACGTCACAGGTGTGACCGCTGAGTATAGTTACCGGAACCTTAGGAAGCTTTACAGAACCCTTTCCCTGCAAAGGGATGGAAACGAGACCAGCTTTATCTTCAGCAGATTCAACGCTGCGTAGCTTTACAGAACCCTTTCCCTGCAAAGGGATGGAAACTTGATTGTGTTGCTTGGTTACTGTTTGCTCCTTGACTTTACAGAACCCTTTCCCTGCAAAGGGATGGAAACATTAAACATTTGCTCATACTGTTCCTGGGTTAGACTTTACAGAACCCTTTCCCTGCAAAGGGATGGAAACCAAACTTCCTCCGGTATACTGTACTCGCCATTGTTAGACTTTACAGAACCCTTTCCCTGCAAAGGGATGGAAACGTAAGAGCACTCATTTCTTCGACAATCTGACGTGTGCTTTACAATGCTTATTCCCCGTAAGGGGATGAAAACGACTTATGCCCCTAATTCCATTGTTAAAACTCACCACTCAAACTGAGATCTTGCACTTGTGCCAACAACCGCCTAGGGTTTAAACCCCAGTCTGATAGTAAAAGTCGTCTAAAGACGACTGCATAAGCTTTTGAGTCTACTTTAGTAGACTTGAACTGTGAGCCTGGGAATTGATTCCCAGGCGGACGAGGTTGCGTTCTTGAGAATGGTGAGCCAGCGCGGTCTTGGGGAGCGCTAGCCATGCAGGAGGGTTTCCCTCCGTAGGTGTCTGGCGTTGGTTTCCCCCATGAGCGACTGGTGAGACAGCGCTGCAGGAGGGTCTCCCGACCTAGGCGACTGCGAACCCGAAGGGCGAACCCGGAGGGTGCAAGATCTCAGCGTTTTTGATAACCTCTTCCCCCAACGGGGATCAAAACCTCAATAAACGTAAAAAAGTTACATAGGTGTGCTTGTGTAAACGCAGTTGTAGAGTTATTTATGATTGTGATATTCAAAATTTGTTTATTCGTCACTAAATGGTCAACTCTACCGTCGTTGCCACACTTACAATTTATGTCAACCCTACAATTGGCAATGATGCCAATGCTGGGACACGGTTAAACCCTTATAAAACAATTACCCGTGCCCTGAAGGTAACCACAACACCCAAGGTGATTCAGCTTGCCTGTGGAACTTACAACACTGCGAGTGGTGAAATATTTCCACTGATCATTCCAGTGGGTGTGATGCTGATCGGTCATGAAGCAACCAAAGGTCAAGGAATTGTGATTTCCGGCAGTGGAAAGTATGAAAGCGAAAGTTTTGGGATACAAAATATTACGCTGGTATTACTAAATTATGCTCAATTGATGGGCGTCACTGTTGTAAATCCTACAAAAAAAGGGACTGGTGTATGGATTGAATCCACTTCCCCAATTTTGGCTAATAATACTTTTACCAAATGCGGTCGGGAAGCTGTGTTTGTCAGTGGTAGTGCCAAACCACTGATTCAGGAGAATGTATTTCTGGAAAATGGTGTCAGTGGGTTGGTTATGGCAGGTGATAGCAAAGGAGAAGTGTTAAACAATTTTTTCCAAAAAAATCTTTTGGGAATAGCTATCAGTGATTATGTTGAATCTAATGTTCTTAAAAACACCTTTATAGAGAATAGAAATGCGATCGCCCTTTCACGAGATGCTCGTCCTATCCTGCGAAATAATCTGATCGAAAACAACATTCAAACTGGATTGTTGGTGAATGGGAATGCCGCTCCCGACCTGGGTAATCCTCAAAACCCCGGTGGTAATATTTTCCGTGATAACGGACAGTTTGATATCCAAAATGCAACCTCTGCCCACTTACTATCTGTTAGTAACAATTTAAACTATACCAAAGTTAAGGGAATCATAGAGTTTATTAATCCAACAGAGGATATTGTTCCAGTATCAGTTAACACAGATTTTTCTGACATGGCTGGGCATTGGGCAATGGCCTTTGTAGAAGCTTTACATAAAAATAATTTGATGAACGGCTTTCCTGATGGCACTTTTCGACCTGAAGCGCCTATCACTCGTGCTGAGTATGCCGATGTTATTGCTAGGAGCTTTCAGCTACCTTCCGGAAAAAAAATACGCAAATTTACAGATGTCAAACGAAGTTTTTGGGCATCGTCAGCTATTGAACGTGCTGCTAGTATGGAGTTTATCAGTGCATTTCCGGATGGGACGTTTCGACCAATGCAAAATTTAACAAGGATTCAAACAATAGTCTCTCTGGTGAATGGACTCAAACTAAGTGGGGGCAATCCAAATATTTTAGGTGTGTTTGGCGATAGCGCCCAAATTCCTAGTGCTGCCACAAAAGCGGTAGCGGTTGCGACTGAAAATTTATTGATAGTCAATTATCCTCAGATAAAACTATTAGAACCACTCAGGGACATCACCCGCGCTGAGGTGGCAGCTTGCATCTATCAGGCATTAGTGGCTAGTGGGAAGCAAAAGCCAATTTCTTCTCCCTATATTGTCAATCCTAACGTGGAGATTGCCTCCGACACGGAGGTTATGACACACTGGGCAGCAGGATTTATCCAAGCATTGCTCAAGATGGGTTTGACTCACGGTTTTGCCCATGAGACTTTTGAACCAGATAAACCAATCACTCGCGCCCAGTATGCGGCTTTAGTTGCGGTTTGCTTTAACCCAACTGCCAAACATCCTGCAACTGAGTTTACGGATGTGCCCAAGGATTTTTGGGCGTATAATGCCATCAAAATTGCTGCGCAGGCGGGCTTTGTTGGTGGATTTCGCGATCGCACCTTCCGCCCTGAGCAAAATGTTCTCCGATTACAAGTAATTGTCTCTTTGGTCAATGGACTTGGTCTCAAAGCCGCTGATAACAACAGCTTACTTGGCTTGAGCGATCATAACATAATTCCTAGCTATGCTCGTTCAGCAGTTGCTACTGCCACCCAAAACAAAATTGTTGTGAATTATCCCGATTCTAAACAATTCCACCCAAATCGAGAGGCGACACGAGGGGAAGTGGCTGCTATGGTTTATCAAGCATTAGTGGTGGTGAGGCAAACTCCCAGCATTAATTCACCCTATATCTTTTCCCATTCTTGATATCAAAAGTAAAATGAACACCACTTCCCCTCTATACTTGGAAGCACTGACCAAAAAAACTATAGATCATCAAAACAACATAGGCTGTATGGGATGGGAGCAAGATGTGTACCTGCCTGAAGCCGAGAGTCAGATGTTCACACCAAACCCGGACACATCTGCTGACTTGGCAATAGCCCTGCTAACTCATTATAGTTTCGACCTTGGTGGTTATAACGCCAGTGAGATAGTGGGTCTTTGGCAAAAGCAATACCCAGGCAACTGGCTACACATGGCAGTGATTGAAGCACTTTATCAAGGGCGCTACAAAGCTGTTTCAGTGCAGCAAATATTAGCGTGTTGGCAGCGACGTGGACAAGCGATTTTTCATTTTAACATGGAATTTGAGCGCTTGATTTGCAGCAAATTTCCACAAAGCCTAACGGCACTTCCCCCAATTTCCTCATCTTTTGTAGAAACAACAACAGCTGTTGAGGAAACTTCCCTAGAGGAATTTCACCCGCCAGCCCCCTCAACTGTGGACACTGGAACACCCAAATGGCTTCCCTTGAAGAAAGCGTCCCGAGACTTGCAGACATCAGAACACGGGGATACAGGAAAATCACCACCACACCCCATCTCACCCCAACAGCAGTCATCTCAACGCAGAGAACCGGATCAGGCGAAAACCTCCTCTATAGAAACCCCCAGATCCGCATCTGCTAACCAAAATGATCAAGATAACTTTCTTCCTGGGGCTACCAATAATCCCCCAATTGAGCAATTCACCCCGCAAACAAGCGCAGGTTCAGAGTCATTTACATCAAAACTCAAAGCAATTTCTAACGAAAAGCTGCAGCTTTCTGGAAAACTACTCCCGAGACGTTCACACAGTTTTATGTCACAAGAAATAGGATAGGAGATGATTATAGCTATTAGTAACACTCCCACGTATGTTTAAAATTATATAAAATTATATGAATCCTCCACGTATCCTCCAGCCTGGTACTAATGATACATTTAGCAAATATTTTGAATTACCATTAGCGCTAGCAGACATTCTCACAGAATTTGATTGTACTTATGAACTTGACATACTCACCGCCCTAAAGGGTCGGTGATTCTTGACGCTTCGTTGAGATGTGCTGGCAAGCCAGTCTTACCTTCTCTGTGCGTCCATTTAGAGTCGTGGCAATGCCCTATCCCGACTTTTACTATATTTTTAGCTGCGTTTTCATCTCTGTCTTGCTCAACTCCACAGTTTAGGCAAAGAATGGAACGCACTTTTAAATCAAGCTTGCCCCACTTAAAGCCACAATCAAAACAAATTTGACTAGTTGGTTCCCAGCGACTGATGACACGGAACGTTCTGCCCAGCTTCTCGGATTTTGCTTCGCAAAATGTCCGAAATTCACGCCAACCTTGCAAACTAATCACTCGTGCTAGTTTGCGGTTCTTAACCATTCCTGAGACATTCAAATCTTCCAAAACAATAGTTTCGTTTTCACTGACCACTTTGGTCGATAGCTTGTGCAAGAAATCTTTTCGGGTATCGGCTAACCGATTGTGCAACTTGGCTATTTGAATTCTGGTTTTGTTTCTACGTTTCGAGTCTTTTTGCTGGCGTGCTAGTTTGCGCTGTTTGCGACGTATTCTCTTGTCTAACTTTGAGTAATTGGGACTGGTAGCTTTTTCACCATTGCTCATCACTGCAAAAGTTTTTATCCCCAAATCAATACCAATGCTTTGGTTTTTAGCCTCGATATCGACTGATTGAACTTCTACTACGAAGCTAAGAAAATAACGATTAGCACAGTCCTTGATTACAGTGACTGAACTTGGCGCTGACGGCAAGTGTCTCGACCAAATTGGCTTAATGTTTCCAATTTTGGCTAGGTAAACCTCATCTCCTTTGATTGAAAAGCCACTGATTGTCAATCTTGCTGATTGCTGATTTGTACGTTTTTTGAATTTAGGACTGCCGACTTTCTTGAGGCAGCGCGTTGCGGGGGTTCCCCCCGTTGTAGCGACTGCCGTCCCTTTCCGTTTACCTTTGAGCGAATTAAAAAAGTTTTTGTAAGCGACCCCTAGATCTGCAACCGATTGTTGCAATGCTGTACTCGAAACATCTGCTAACCATCCACGGCGCTCCGTTTTCTTGGCTTGAGTAAGTACTAATTTTTGAAGGTCGTTGTTACTTGGCAGCTTTTCCGATTGTTTGCAAAGTGCCAGAGCGTCATTCCACACCACCCTTACACAACCAAACAACTGAGACAGGCTCACTCGTTGTTGGTCGGTTGGGTAGAAACGGAATTGGTATCTGGCTTTCATCTTCCTTCTTAATATGCTATATATTGCAGTATACCACTATCCAAAAAATACTGCCATGCCTTTCCGGAAAAATCATGAATATAGATGGAAACCAGAAAACGAGATTGCCTTGGACAAATCTCCTATATGTTTCAAAGGTCGAGTTGGGCAGAAAGAAGCGCTTAAAGATGTCCCCGACTGGCAAGACCAACTTAGAGATTACCTTGATGAACTAATTAATAAAAAGCCGTCCTAGAAGGACGGGGCTTTAGACCCATTAATTACGGTAAGCGATTAGATTTGCCAAGGGATGAGGGAAGTATTAAATGTATGGAGAGAGAAACTTCCTCCATCAACCCAGAAGCAAAATGTTCAACAGTTACCAGTAAACAGTGAACTGTTTACTGATAACTGATAACTGTTTACTGATAACTGATTCAATTCACCGGCTCAACCACAGCTTTCAAACCATTATTATTCAGTATTTTAATCATGCTATCTGCGTTATTGCGGGTGTTGAAGACACCAATTTGCATCACTCCCTTACCGCGCCAGACAGTGGGAAAAGCATTAGGAGCAAGGAATTTGACTAACTCTTGCTCTTTTTCATTTTGGACTTCCACCACAACTCGGTAACGTAAATTCATTTGACTTTCTCCCCTAGGCGATGGGGATGAACTGTCAACATACGCTGTTGTTGAAGATCTTTGAGGTACTGCCACTTTTCGCATATTACTAGTATTGCCCAAAGGGATATTGGTATTGGGAACGGGCAAAAGAGCTGCTTCACCGACAGGCGCAGCTTCTAGTCTTGGCAATCCAGACTCTCCTTGAGTCTGCACTCCTTGTACGGGTGCTAGTGCGACTTGGTTAGAGGAAGTTGCATTGACTTGTGGTAGTTGACGCCCAGATGGGGGAAGGGGAGAAGGCGCAGTCATCTGTGGTAAATTCCTCGCATCCCGACTTTCCTGTATCCCTGCATCAACAGTGTTACTTGCTGTTTGGGGTGCGGTGAATTCTACGCTCCCAGGAGAAATGCGTACGTAATTTGCTTGTCGTGATGTATTAGATGTATTTGCTAATGGTTGAATTCCTCTTGTTGGGGCACCTTGCCGGGGTGGTAGTGTCCTAGTTGGAGATTGTCCGCCATACCTTGTTAAGCTATTAGGAGTTGGCAAGCCAGAATTTTGAGCATAAAGCTGTTGTTGATTGGTTGCAGTTGCAGAAAGTGGAGAATTAGCAGGTGTTAATGGTTGTAGTTGATTGTTCAATCCTCTAGAAACATTGTTAGAAGATCTGGGCAGAGGAAGACGGGGTGAGGGACTCAGGTTTGCAGGAGAGTTCCCACGCGCCAATGTTGTCCCCATTCCTGCGTCTGCAACTGCTGTTGTTCCAGTCAAGTCTACCTTGCCATTGATGCGGTTGTTGGCAAGGTTGTTGCCAAAAACAGGAAAGATTTGCTTGGCGGCGCTGGCGTTAATGTCGTAACGAGCATTGTTGCGAAATTGATTACCACCTGGTTCAGAGGCGGTGCCTAAATTGGGCATAGCTTGAGAAATCGCTACCAACCCATCTTCTTTGCTACCTTGAATGAGATTGTTTCGTAGTATTGGGCGAGCATTGGCTTGTACTACAATGCCACTTCTGTTGTCTTGAATAGAATTACTAACTACGATTGGCTGAGCATTTTCGGTAATATTAACACCAAAGCCCGTTTGTTGAAACAAATTTTCCCGCACCTCGGCTTGGGAATTTCCAGAGAGGGTGATTCCATTCGCTCCATTTTGATAAAAGAAATTATTGCGAATGTTAGGGGTACTGTTACCAGTCACTGCAATTCCATCTTGGGTACTACCAGTAAAGGTATTTTCCACAATTACTGGATTACTGTATTCAATCCATAAACCGTAACCACGAGAGTTAGGATTGGTGATTGTTACGCCAGTCAACTTAGATTGGTTCGCGCCAACAATCGTGACGTTTTTACCACCAAAGGTGCGACTAAGGTAAGTATCTCCTCCTTTGATCACAATACCACGACCTTTACTGCCAGAGTCCCCTTGAATAGAAATGTTTGGTTTGAGTATCAAAGGAAAACTCTCTCCAGTTTCAGCAGTGTAAGTACCGCTTGACAGCATAATGACTGTATTGGGACCAGCAATTCGTAGCGCTTTGCTGATAGTTTTAAAAGGAGTACCTTCACTGCCATTGTTTACCTTGTCATCTCCAACACTTGGGTTGACAAAAAGGGTGTTAACCTGAGAGATTGTTTTGACATCCAGTTGTTTCCCATCTGTTGTTCTGGGTATTTGAGCAATGGCAACATCAAGGTTTGCGCCAAGCATTGCCATGTATGCCATTCCCATGCCAGTTGTGAAACACAAAATTAAGAAACGAAACACCGATAATATTATTTGATTGAGGAAAAAGTATGATTTGTCATCCTTGGCGACTCGCGTTCCTAGCAGGTTGTTTACGATATAAGATTTAGAAAAAACGTGGGGGTGAATCACTTTTGCGGCACTCCTTCAACCAAAAAACTTTTGATACTTTTGTAGATGTCGTAGATCAAGTCGATAAAGTTACTCACATATTGACTACTTCGATCTTTTTGATACACATTTAAGTTAGTTAAGAATCAATAGAGATGCGGAGCACATTGCCAATATGAAAGAGGCTGACTGTTACGATAAGAGCACTAACGGGGTTGTTGTAATGGTCGAGCCATACAGCCAAACAGAGCAAATACAGCAAGTTGTTTACCGCATTTTAGATGCAAATTTAGATCGCGCTCGTGAAGGTTTGCGAATCATTGAGGAATGGTGTCGCTTTGGGTTGAACAACGCCCAATTGGCTGCCCAATGCAAAAAAGAGCGACAAGAAATAGCTCATTGGCATACTGCTGAACTGCGGGCGGCGCGAAATACGCCTGGAGATCCTGGAACTGACTTAACTCATCCTCAAGAAGAGCAACGTACGAGCATCAAATCTTTGTTGCAAGCTAACTTCTGCCGAGTGCAAGAAGCCCTGCGGGTGTTGGAAGAATACAGTAAGCTTTACAACCCAAACATGGGCAAAGCTTGTAAGCAGATGCGTTATCGCATTTATACCTTGGAAAGTACTTTGATGGGACGTCATCGACAGCAACTGCTGTTGCGATCGCGTCTGTATCTTGTCACCTCCCCTGGTGATCGGTTGGTGGAAACTGTCGAAGCTGCCCTTAAAGGAGGATTAACACTCGTACAGTATCGCGACAAAACAGCCGATGATACTGTGCGCTTACAACAAGCGAAAAAGCTGCGGCAACTATGCCACGATTACGGTGCTATTTTTCTTGTCAATGATCGCTTAGATTTAGCTCTAGCGGTAGATGCTGATGGGGTACATTTAGGACAACAAGATTTGCCTATTGCGATCGCCCGAGAATTACTCGGTCCTCACCGTTTGATAGGTAGGTCTACCACAAAAGCGGCAGAAATGCAAGCAGCGATCGCTGAAGGTGCAGATTATGTTGGCGTGGGACCGGTTTACGAAACTCCAACAAAAGAGGGGAAAGCAGCAGCTGGCTTAGAGTACGTCAGCTATGCGGCTAAAAATTGTTCAATACCTTGGTTTGCCATTGGGGGAATAGATCCAAATAACGTGAATGAGGTGATCGATGCAGGAGCAAACCGTGTCGCCGTGGTGCGTAGTCTGATGCAAGCCGAACAACCTACCTTAGTGACACAGTTTTTCCTCTCACAGCTGATAAGTCGCATGAAACCAGAACTTGGTATGTCTTATGTCTGATAATATTACACTACTTGTCAATGGGGAAACTCGTAGCAGTTTACCGCAAACACCTTTACCGGACTTACTTCAGCAACTGGGTTTTAATCCTCGCTTGGTAGCAGTAGAGTATAACGGCGAAATTTTACACCGTCAGTTTTGGTCAGACACAAAAGTACAAGAGGGCGATCGCTTGGAAATAGTTACCATAGTTGGTGGTGGTTAAGTTGACAAACACTCGTAGCGAGACTCAGGAATGTAAATTGAGCGGTGTAAGGTTTTGCATTGAACTAATTGTTTCCCTCTACGACCGAGTTGTTCACGCAGCTTTTGGTCTTGACACAACCGTTTGAAAGCATGAAAAACTTCATAACCGGAATTGGGATTCACTAGTATGCCATTTTCCTCGTGATGAACTGTATCCACTACACTCCCCAAGCCAGAAGCAATCACAGGTTTCCCAAAATAACCTGCTTCTAAACAGACGATACCTAAACCCCCAACTCTGGGGGTTTTATCATCTCCCTGAGTCAGCATTGCAAGTATGTCAGATGCTGCATAGTATGCGCTTAATTCTTGGTCAGGCACATATCCAGCAAAATGAACTCGCTTGTGCACCCGCAAACGACGGGCTAAATGTTTCAGTGCAGATTCATAAGGACCTTGTCCACACAGTATGTAGTGGACATCCATCCCAAAAGTTAGTAGGAGTGTTAAATTCTCAATCACGCGATCAAAACCTTTACGCTTCAGCACCCGTCCGACTGAGAGAATAACAACTGCTGTTTCTGGAATGCTATATCCATTGCGCACCCTGACACGTAAATCATCCAGATTTTCTTGATAAGATGAAACACCAAATTTTTCGACTCTCACAGCAGGGTTGATAACATGAGTTGGTGTGGCAACATCAAAATGAACCTTGAGGTAATCTTGAGTATAGGAACTGTTACAAACAATCCCTTGCGCTCGTTTTAACGTGCATTCAAACAGAAAACGCAGTATGGGGTTACTTGAGAATCCAAGAAGATCCTTTCCGTGTAAGTAGATAAAAAACCGGATGGGTAGAAGATAACTTAACAGCAGAAGAGAAAGAAAATGGTAGCCGTGACCCCACTCAATATAACGGTAATGATAGCGAAAATAAAGTTTTATGGCTAGCACAAATGAGCAAACACAATTGAGGAAAGGTTGCAGCATACTCTCCACAAAACTACTATGCCAGTATCGAGAAATCGGCCAGCGATAGATTGGAAACTTTTGCGCTTTATCAAATAGCTTATCTCCAGAACAACTAGCCGTCAAAACAATCACTCGTTCTGGGTCTTGTAAGCAACGATTATAGATATACTCTTCAATTCCACCTTCTTTTGGTTGGAAGCTACGAGATATGACTAGGATATCCGGGTCTGACATAGTTTTATCTCGGATTGTTGCTCTTATGCGTGAAATGTTTTCCATCAGATGATCACTAAACGTTAAAATCGCATAATTTTTTACATTAAGTTTGGCAACCTTTGTTCTTCATACTTTTAACTAAAGTGAAGAAATTCAGATGATTTTGTTCCAGGTTTATTTGACCTAACAAATACCTGGCATTTTTCTTGCATGGTAGAGCAGATAAATAGTTATTTATCATTATTCATTTAAATAATCACTTTGAATGACTAATGATAAATGACTCTTACATCTAATTTGATTATGAACATTTTTTTATATTTAGAAAGCTTAATTTGGCGAAAAGAATTCGCTAACTTTTTCTATATATTTCAAGTTTGTTGATGATGAATATTTTATTTGTATCATATATACTGTTTTTTGTATATACGAATTGATAAATTTTTTAAATAGAAGTGAAAGTAAATATGAAGATGAAATAAGTTCTACACCTGCTAAGTACGTAATATGGAAATATGTAAATGTTTTGATCTTCCGGGTATCCTCTATGCCTGCGGCACGGCTTGTTCATGCTTTTGTCTTACGTAATGAGATTTTACGTTTGATACTTTTTTACATTACTTTTTGATACAGCGATATTTTTAGTTTATCCTAATTTATACTGATAATTAAAAGACGTCAAATCGCTCCTATTAAGACTTTTAAATCTAGCTACTTTTAGTATAATATCTGAAGAGCACCCAAGATGTTATGCCAAAATGCCAAAAGCTATTTTGGTTAATTATATTTTTCAAAAAATAAAATTATTTATACTCTCTACTCTCAAGACAAGTATAGTGAGAAAATATACAAAGTATTTGGTTGATTTGCAAATTTTCAATAATTATGAAAAAGCTATGAAAATTATTTTTTAAAATGAAAAAAAAGTAAAAACAAAAACTTGTGCACAGAGCAATTCTGGTACAACAGAGAAGGAACTGGCTTTGTGAATATTGAATTTAGAAGCTTCAATAACTTGTCAGGTACGGTTATCTACTCCAGAAATCCGCCCAAAGCATGCTGCCCGTGCAATACGGTAGACGGTAAATTGGAAATGTAGTCTGTACTGGCATAAAGAGTGCCAACGACTGTTTAAGGCTACGGGCTGGCGTTATTGAACAAGTACAAAACTCCAACCAGCATAGGGAGAAAAGATAACCAATACTGTTTTTCAAGCCACTGTGTCGTCATGCGTAAAAAACTACAACAAGCTACTAAACCCCTTTTAAAATCTCTGCTCCTCTTATGCCTTGTTATTACATTGGCATTTAGTCACACCGATGGAGCGCTAGCCGCCAGTGGGGGTAGAATCGGCGGTGGTTCTTTCAGAATGCCCTCATCAAGCCGTCCCTACTCCTCTCCTCGCACCTACGCACCAGGTGGAGGTTATGGTGGGGGTTACTATGCTCCCTATCCTGGCGGTGGTTTTGGCTTTCCCTTCCTGCTTCCGTTTTGGGGTATTGGGGGAGGATTTGGCGGTTTATTTAGCATTTTGATTTTTATTGCGATCGCTAACTTTTTGGTGCGAAGCTTCCGTCGCGTTGCTTCTGGTGACAGTGAAGCAGGTTACAATAGCGAAGTCAGCTACAACAGCAACCCTTCTGTTTCCGTAACTCGTTTACAAGTTGGCTTGTTAGGTAGCGCCCGTAATTTGCAAACTGAACTCAACCACATTGCAGAAACTGCTGATACGAACTCCCCAGAAGGTAGAGCAGAAATTCTGCAAGAAGCCAGCCTAGCTTTGCTACGCCATCCGGAATATTGGGTTTACGCTGGTGGTGGTAGCGAACAAGCGCGTTTAAACGCAGCTGAAGCTCAATTCAACCGTTTCTCATTGGCAGAACGCAGCAAATTCACAGGAGAAACTCTTTCTAATGTGAACAACCAGCTCAAAGCAACTGCTCCCAAAGATGCTTTACCTGGTGGTGGTGAACTCGACAACCCAACCCGTCTGATCACTGAAGGACCTGGAGAATATATTATCGTCACTTTACTAGCTGCAACCTTGGGTAAACTCCAGCTAGGGGACATTAACAGCGCTGACGATTTGCGTCAAGCTCTACGTCAATTTGGTAGTATTCCTGGAGAGCAACTGCTTGCGATCGAAGTTCTTTGGACTCCACAAGCTGAAGGTGATACCCTTACCTCTGATGATGTCCTCGCGGAGTATCCAGATTTGAAATTAGTTTAAGGCGTTGTGTAGTAAAAGAATAACTTTTCTGGGGTGGGTATCTTACCTGCCCTTATTTTTTCATACTATAGCAGGGAACGCTTAACGCTTAACAGGGAAACCACCCAAACAAATCTAAACAGACCAACTTGACACCACTCGAAAGCCGCATATCCTCAATCCGCCATCCGGTTCATTCCAGCTACGACTGGCGCTACGGCAAAGCGCAGAACTAAAACTCCAAGAACCACCGCGAAGCACGCGACGATTATCGTCGCCACCAACTTCCCAAACAGATCCATCTGTGGGTGCGCCATCATAATTTTTGTGCCAAGGATCAGCACACCACTCCCAAACTAACCCATGCATATCGTATAAGCCAAAGGCGTTTGCCACCTGAAAACTACCTACAGGTGTTGTTTCTTTTCGGTTTTTGGGTTTTTGTTCCCAAGTCTGAGTCTCCTGACTACAGTTTGCGAATTCAGTCGTAATTGTTTCGCCAAAATGGAAGGATGTCGTTGTTCGGGCACGACAAGCATACTCCCATTCGGCTTCACTGGGTAAGCGATATTGTCGTCCAGTTTTTGCACATAGCCTGGTACAGAATTCTATTGCTTCGTGCCAAGAAACGTTTTCAACTGGTCGATTTGCACCTTTAAATTTTGATGGATAAGGATTTAAAGATTGTTTGACTTTAGGTAAAGCTGCGACTGCTTTCCATTGTGCTTGGGTGACGGGAAACTTGCCCATAAAAAAAGGTTTGATATTCACCTGGTGTTGTGGACGTTCGTCCCCATCCCCCTCATTGTCTTTTGAACCCATCATAAAAGTATCGCCAGGAATTCCTACCATTTCCAACGTCACTTCGCTCCCCAAGTTTTCTGCATAAAACTTTCCATTTCGACACTCACGGCTGATTTCATCACCTTGTGCGTCTACTGTCACCACATCAAAATTAAAGGTTTGTAAGGAGTCGAGTTCTGAAGAAGCTTTTATTTCAGAAATTGGCGTTGTGACTTTGTGTTTTTCAAATGGTAACGATTTTGCTTGAGGAATTGCCACTATTGGTTGTGCAAAAAATTTTGTTGCATTCAATTCTTGCAAAACTTCTGTTGCTGATTGATATCTATCTTTTGCCAAATGTTTCAGCAACTTATCCAGAATTGCCCTCAAGTCATTGCCAATAGTAACCCCTTTTTCCTGTAAATACTCTCGCCATAACCATTCACCATTCATGGGGTTGTAAAGAGTATCTTGAATCTGTCCCCCATCGGGATTTTGTATGGGCAAACATTGAGTCATAAGACGCGCACAAGTGACTCCTAAAGCGTATAAATCGCTCGCCTGACAAGCAAATCCAGCCATTTGCTCGCTAGGTGCATAACCGATTGTATATAGTACTGTAGCTTGTCTTGATAAACTGGTTTGCGTCACCTGCTTCGCACCACCAAAGTCAATTAAAACGAGTTTGCCATCAGTTTGGCGGCGAATAATATTTTCTGGTTTAATATCCCGATGAATAACGTTACGCTCGTGAATGAATTGGAGAACAGGTAATAAATCTTTTAAAAGATCTCGGATTTTTTCTTCACTAAAAGGTTGTTGCTGGAGTTCTTGTAATAGAGTTTGCCCTTGAATAAATTCTTGCACCAGATAAAGACTAGAACCTTGTTCAAAGTAAGCAAGTAATCTGGGAATTTGCCAGTGATTTTCTCCCAGTTCATAAAGTCGCTTCGCTTCTTCCTTAAACAATTGTGCAGCTTTTGTACGTTCTGAAGTCCCCTGAATTTGTGGGAAGAACTGTTTGATGACGCATGGAGCATCTAGTCTATCAACGTCTTCGGTTGCATATGTTCTGCTAAACCCACCCTCGCCTAACAATTCCAACACACGGTAGCGGTTTCTAAGGAAGTAGCCAAAGTTATTTTGTCCACAACTGGTGCAAAATCTATTGCTGTCAGAGTTGAAGGGATTGGAGCAACTGGGATTTTGACAAATTTGCATAGTGAGCCATGTATCGCATCTTGTCCAAAGTTGGCTCTAACTTGAGCTGTTCAAATACAGAAATGTATCTTTACACAAACATTTCTGACTGTCTGCTCACACCCACAACACCAAGCACACAGATAAAAAAGTTCTGCGCATCTGCCTATGTAGGGTGAAAAGTTTCTAAGTTAGAAGTTTATAAATATAAGTATGTATGCACGCAAGGATTCCGATCATATAAAATAATATTATGATAACAGTCCTAATATTGTCAAGTCGTTTGGAAAATAGATCAAGATCATGATCAATGACTAATAGACGAATGACTAATGACTATTCTTTCTTTGTCCTGACGCACGAATTAACTCAGCTATAAGAGCGACAATCCCAGAGACTAAAATCAAGATAACACTCAGAGCATTAATATCTGGTTTAACTCCTGTTCTGATGCGGCTAAAAATTTCCATAGGTAGAGTGTTGGAACCACTACCAGCAGTGAAACTGGCAATGAGAAAGTCGTCTAAGCTGAGGACAAAGGCTAGTAAACAACCAGCGACAACACCAGGTATTAACTGAGGTAACAAGACTTTGATAAAGGCTTGCACTGGTGTTGCTCCGAGATCCAGTGCTGCTTCTTCTAAATGGGGATCTAAATGAGTGAGTTGAGAAGATACAACAAGACAAACATAGGCAAGACAAAAGACGACATGAGCACAAACGATTGTCCAGATGCTTAAGGGAATGGCAAAGGCTGCTAGAAAAACTAGGGTAGCTACTGCGATCGCAATATCCGGAATAATCAACGGTAAGTAAGAAACACCGCGATACAAACTCTTACCCAAGAACTGATAACGCGCCAACCCCACTGCCATCAACGTTCCTAGTATTGCAGCAATCCCTACTGCACAAAAGGCTACTATCAAACTGTTTTCTAAAGCCGATAAAATCCGCTGATCGCTAAACAACTTGCCATACCATTCCAAAGTCAACCCTTGCCAACGTGCACTGTAGGGCGACTGGTTGAAACTATAAAACGCCAGTACCACTATAGGTAGGTACATGAAAACAAACATGAGCATTGAGAAAACCGCTTGCCATGTCAAGACACGCGGTTTCTGACGAGATACATTTATCTTCATGTTTTGTTCTTTTTATTTCGCACCATCATATCATTTGTTGAGACTATGACACTGCGCAGTAGACCTCTCCAAAAATGATTTTTAGTGCAAGCGCGGGGTATTGGTTTCATAGCCATTTTTGGAGAGGTCTAGTCATGATTTGGCACCGTAGCCACTGGAAAAATCCTGTAGGCAAATGCTGTTGCTAGCTTTATCACAGGTGTGTCGCTTCAAAAACTGCTGAATCATTGAATCCTAGACTTCTACGACGACATAAGAGGCGATCGCGAAAAGTTAAGTTACTGGTAATTTTTCGTACAAATGATTGTCGGCGAAACGACAAGGTAATAAAAGTTCTGAGTTGCAAGCCATGATATTACAGTCATTTTTGTTACTAACTTACGATTCTCTTCAGCATTTCATCTTTGTACTGCTTTTAGTATCATTACATACTCAGTAAAAAACTGCACTGACTTGATGCTAGCGTTAGCACACAGAAACAAATTTTATAAGTGTAATATAACGGACAAAGTTAAAGTAAAATTTGTAACTAATAAAAAGACTATTTATACTTACTTACGTTAGTACAAATGTTCATGTTGTTTCCGTCAACTTAAGTATTTCATCTTCTCAAGCAGTATTTTTTAATGCTACATTTTCAGTATCGGAAACAAAGACATCGGTTTCCAGATAACTCAACTAAGTTCAAGGAAAAAAGTCATGAATCCACTTTTCACTGAAATTGCAGCATCTCAAGCAACCAGCGTTGTCGGCGGTTACGCTAAAAGCACAGATTCTACCAGCTACAGCAACCAAGCTACCCTAGGAGGTACTGTTGCGGCTAGCACAGAAGTGCCCACCGGCACCTACTCTACTGCTCTCAATGGAAGCGTAGAAGCAAATGACCAGAACACTACCTCGTCATTAAATATTAGCGCAGTCATTAGCTACTAAATTATAACGAAGCGCTAGCTCAGTTCTTAAAACAGTCACAAGTTTAGTAGTGTTGCATTGGCTCACGTGTTCCTATCGTTGCTCGGGGCTATACAGCAACGATAGGAGCAGAGAAATCAACACAAAAGGTGTGGGCAAGAATGGTTTGCATCCAATGCTAGTGCATAATCTTACCACACCCAATCTCGAGATCAGTCAAATCAATTCAATTCACAATAATTAGTTCAAGGAAAAAAGTCATGAAGCCACTTTTCACTGAAATTGCAGCATCTCAAGCAACCAGCGTTGTCGGCGGTTACGCAAACACAGCTACCCTTGGAGGTACTGTTGCAGCTAGCACAGAAGTGGACAACGGCACCTACTCTACTGATATCAATGGAACCGTAGAAGCAGATGACCAGAAGACTACCTCGTCATTAAATATTAGCGCAGTCATTAGCTACTAAATTATAACGAAGCGCTAGCTCAGTTCTTAAAACAGTCACAAGTTTAGTAGTGTTGCATTGGCTCACATGTTCCTATCGTTGCTCGGGGCTATACAGCAACGATAGGAGCAGAGAAATCAACACAAAAGGTATGGGCAAGAATGGTTTGCATCCAATGCTAGTCCATAATCTTACCACACCCAATCTCGATATCAGTCAAATCAATTCAATTCACACTAAGTCAGTTCAAGGAAAAAAGTCATGAATCCACTTTTCACTGAAATTGCAGCATCTCAAGCAACCAGCGTTGTCGGTGGTTACGCAAACACAGCTACCCTTGGAGGTACTGTTGCGGCTAGCACAGAAGTGGACAACGGCACCTACTCTACTGATATCAATGGAACCGTAGAAGCAGATGACCAGAAGACTACCTCGTCATTAAATATTAGCGCAGTCATTAGCTACTAAATTATAACGAAGCGCTAGCTCAGTTCTTAAAACAGTCACAAGTTTAGTAGTGTTGCATCGCCAATGCAAGTTCCTATCGTTGCTTGGGGCTATACAGCAACGATAGGAGCAGAGAAATCAACACAAAAGGCGTGGGCAAGAATGGTTTGCATCCAATGCTAGTCCATAATCTTACCACACCCAATCTCGAGATCAGTCAAATCAATTCAATTCACACTAAGTCAGTTCAAGGAAAAAAGTCATGAATCCACTTTTCACTGAAATTGCAGCATCTCAAGCAACCAGCGTTGTCGGCGGTTACGCTAAAAGCACAGATTCCACCAGCTACAGCAACCAAGCTACCCTTGGAGGTACTGTTGCAGCTAGCACAGAAGTGGACAACGGTACCTACTCTACTGATATCAATGGAAGCGTAGAAGCAAATGACCAGAAGGCTACCTCGTCATTAAATATTAGCGCAGTAATTTACTACTAAATTACAACGAAGCGCTAGCTCAGTTCTTAAAACAGTCACAAGTTTAATAGTGTTGCATTGGCTCACATGTTCCTATCGTTGCTTGGGGCTATACAGCAACGATAGGAGCAGATCAATCAACACAAAAGACATGGGCAAGAATGATTTGCATGCAATCCTAGTGCATCATCTTACCACACCCTAACTCCCGTTCACTCAAATCAATTCAATTCACAATAATTAGTTCAAGGAAAAAAGTCATGAATCCACTTTTCACTGAAATTGCAGCATCTCAAGCAACCAACGTTGTTGGCGGTTACGCTAAGAGCACAGATTCCACCACTTACAGCAACGCAGCTACCCTAGCAGCTACTGCTACAGCTAGCACTGAGCAGGCCGACGGCACCTACTCTACTGACATCAATGGAAGCGTAGAAGCAAATGACCAGAAGGCTACTTCGTCATTAAATATTACCGCAGTAATTAGCTACTAAATTATAACGAAGCGCTAGCTCAGTTCTTAAAACAGTCACAACGTTTAGTAGTGTTGCATTGGCTCACATGTTCCTATCGTTGCTCCAGGCTATACAGCAACGATAAGGGAGTCAAGCGCGTTGCAAGAGCGCCAAAGTCTGCCGGGGGGAGTATCCCCCCGGCGAGCTTTGTCCCTACGGGGCGCTTCGTGCCGTAGGCTGGGAGTGAGGGAGTCAGGGAGTAAGGGTTAGTGTTGAGTGTTCACTGATTTCAAACACAGGAGACGTAGAGACAAGCATTTCTTTATGAAATACGCTCATATTTTACAATACAGTGAAGAAGATTGCGGTGCTGCTTGTCTAGCTTCTATAGCTAGACATCATGGACGTACTTTTACGCTGAATCATATCCGTGAGGCAGTCGGTACTGGACAATTAGGCACAACTTTATTAGGGCTGAAACGAGGGGCAGAAACACTCGGATTTAAAGCTCGCCATGTAAGAACTTCGGCAGAATTGTTAAATCGGATGAATGAAGCGCCCTTACCAGCAATTATTCACTGGAAAGGGTGCCATTGGGTTGTTTTATACGGCAAGAAAGGCAAAAAATGTGTCGTCGCCGATCCAGCAGTAGGAATCCGTTATCTTTCTAAAAAAGATTTAGCCGAGGGTTGGACGGATTGGTTGATGCTTTTGGTAGAGCCAGATCCAGTTCGCTTTTTGGAGCAAAAGAACGATGAGGTTGGAGGCTTTTGGCGTTTTTTCCGACGTGTCTGGATTTTTCGCGGAATTTTAGCGCAAGCTTTGCCGTTAAATTTCATTCTGGGATTACTCTCTTTAGCTTCCCCTTTTCTGCTGCAACTCCTAACTGATGATGTGCTGGTGCGTGGTGATACGAGACTACTGACGACTGTGGCGATCGCCGTCGTAGTCATGAATTTGATTGCTAGCAGTCTTTCCTGGGTGCAGTCTAACTTAATCGCTCACTTTGCCCAACGTCTACAACTAGGACTAGTCCTAGAATTTGGAAGAGCGATTCTGCGATTACCTCTTTCTTACTACGAATCTCGACGCAGTGGGGAAATTGTGAGTCGGTTGCGAGACATCAACGAGATTAATCAGTTAGTTGCTCAAGTTGTTATCTCTCTACCCAGTAGATTTTTTATTGCGATCATTTCTTTGAGTTTGATGGTTTTCTATAGCTGGAAACTAACGATAGTAGCGATGTTCATCTCTGTGGTGATGACTTTATCTACGATAGTCTTTCAGCCTAGTTTACGGCAAAAAACTCGTGAACTTTTGGTCACAGAAGCAGAAACACAAGGCATTTTAGTAGAAACATTTAAAGGCGCACTCACTCTCAAAAGTACCACAGCCGCACCCCAATTTTGGGATGAATTTCAAACCCGATTTAGCCATTTGGCTAACGTCACACTCCGGACTATTCAGATTAGCATTATCAACAATAGCTTTTCTAGTTTGGTTTCTGCTATTGGCAGTATTGTTTTACTATGGTTTGGCGGTAATTTGGTGAGTAACCCAGCGGAGAATTTAAGTATCGGGCAATTGCTAGCATTTAACTCGATGAATGCTAATTTCCTGGGCTTAATTAGTACTATCATTAATTTTGTTGATCGATTTACCCGTGCCAAAACTGCCACACAACGCCTGACAGAAGTTATAGATGCGACTCCAGAACATAGTGAAGATGACGCCAAAAAGCCATTTGCTCGAATACAACCAAATGCCGATATTATTTGTCGTCAAGTTAACTTTCACTATGCAGGTCGGCTTGACTTATTAGAAGACTTTTCTATAACAATCCCTGGTGGAAAAGTTGTTGCCTTGATTGGTAAATCCGGCTGTGGTAAAAGCACTTTAGCTAAAGTCATTGCTGGGTTGTATCCACTGCAATCAGGAAATATTCGTATTGGACTGTATAACCTAGATGACCTTCCTCTTGATTGTCTGCGTCAACAGGTAGTTTTAGTTCCTCAAGACGCTCACTTTTGGAGCCGTTCCATTCTTGAAAACTTTCGCATAGGAAGACCACAATTAGCTTTTGAGGAGATTGTGCAAGCTTGCCAAATTGCAGAAGCCGATGATTTTATTAGTAATTTACCCGAGAAATATCAAACGATTTTAGGTGAATTTGGCGCAAATATTTCTGGTGGACAACGTCAACGGCTAGCAATAGCACGAGCTATAGCGACAGATCCAGCAATCCTCATTTTAGATGAATCTACCTCTGGACTTGATCCAGTGAGTGAGAACCTCGTGCTGGATAAACTGTTTAAACATCGTCACGGTAAAACCACGATTTTGATTACCCATCGTCCTAAAGTTATTAATCGTGCTGATTGGGTTGTCATGTTAGATCAAGGCAGATTAAAACTTCAAGGATCTCTGGAAGATTTACGCTCAAAAGAAGGAGATCATTTGGACTTTTTGATACTTTAGTTAATGGCTAATGGCTCAGAGAAGAGATTTATAAACTCAAGTAGCAATTAACAATTAGCAATTAGTCATTATGCATACACATAATCAAAAACTTCTCCCTTCGCATAAAATTTCCTCAGTTGAAGGTGAGGGATTTCTCCCTCCTGTTAGTCCTTGGACATCTTTAGCTGGAGTATTTCTTGTTGGAACTGTCGCTACTATATTTAGCCTCGCCTCTTCTATAAAATACAATGTCACAGTAAAAGGTAGTGCTAATGTGCGTCCCACAGGGGACCTCCGGCTAGTACAACCAGAAATAGAAGGAACTGTTAAAGAGATTTTTGTAAAAGAAAATCAAATGGTCAAGCAGGGAGATGCGATCGCCGTCCTTAATGATGATCAACTGCAAATCAAAAAGAGCCAGATCAAAGGCAATATTGAGCAAAGCAAGTTACAACTTATTCAAATGTATGCTCAAATCAAAAGTTTAGATGTTCAGGTTAGTGCTGAAAAGCAAGTCATAGAACAGACCATTTCTTCTGCAAAAGCGGAATTAGCACGTAGTCAACGGGAATATCAAGAACGACAAATCACAACGACAAGCGACTCGCTAGGTGCAGAAGCAAATTTGCAGAAAGCAGAAGCAGACTTGCAAAAAGCCAAGGTAGATTTAGACTTTGCTATGGTAGATCGCGATCGCTATCAGCTTTTGTCAGAAACTGGAGCAATTGGTCGGCGTGATTTTGAACAAAAAAAACTCGTTGTTGAACAAACAAAATTAATACTACAAGGTCAACAAAAAGCCGTTGATATTGCCAAAGCCAAAGTCAAATCAGCTAAAGCTGCTGTTAATCCCAGCAACGCAACGGTTGAGATGGCAAAAAAACGCATTGAGCAAGAAATTGCTAAAGGTCAAGCAACGATCGCGACTTTGCTCAAAGAAAAAGAAGCTTTAATTCAGCGGCGTTCTGAAACACAAAACCAAATCAACCAATCTCGAAAAGACCTGCAACAACTTGATACTCAACTCAAAAGTAGCATCATTCGTGCCACCAGTAACGGCATTATTCTTAAGCTCAATGTCTATAACCCAGGTCAAGTTGTCCGTACTAGCGAACCTATTGCCCAAATTGTTCCTCTTAACGCTCCTCTAGTTATTAAAGTTATAATTCCTTCTGCTGATGTTAGAAAAGTTGCAGTTGCTCAAAAGGTGCAATTGCGAGTTGATGCTTGCCCCTATCCTGATTACGGCACTCTTAAAGGTACTGTTAGCACCATTTCTCCAGACGCCATAACATCTGGGAGCAATTCAGGTACAGGAAGCACTGGTTCTTCAACTGCTGGTAATAGCAACTTTGAAGTCACAGTAAAACCAGAAACACTTTCTTTCGGACATGGTGACTACAAATGTCATCTTCAAGCTGGGATGTCTGCAATAGCTGATATTATTTCTAGAGAAGAGACAGCGCTGCAATATCTCTTGAGAAAGGCAAGATTAATAACGGATTTGTGAGTAGCTATAGCAATCCTAGATGATAATCAAAACATTAGCTCGACTCTTCCCTCTCTAATGTTTTGATTATCATTTTTATATCTAATTATTTCCTTATATACACTTATTGACAAAATGCACGCTTTTTTAATCTATTACCGATGGTGTCCGCCAAAGGCGACAAGTAGTAGATGTGTTTAATCACACCAAATAGTAAGTGCAAATAGTAACCTGGAACAAATCAATTTTTGGGCGCACTTTTTCATGATAACCAAAGACGAATTTCTAGAAGTAATTTCTGTTAGTGCCTACACTCTGGGAATATTTGCAGTGAGCATTGGTGGGGTAGCACTGGTGACATCTGCAACTAGTACTGCATTGATTTCAGTGGGTCGTGCACTAGAATCACAACGTCCAGCGATCCACAAACTTATGGTTTTTAGCTGTGCAAGCGACAGTGGTGGTGTACTGATGGTTGTTGGAGGATTAGTGATCGCGCGTTTGCGAAAATCCCCAACTCCAAACACACCACCACCAATCAAGCCCCAACTGTTGATTCCCATTGCGTGCCGCAACTGTAAGTATTTTTCGGGAGAGATGCTCCTTCCTTGTGCGGTGCACCCTGAATTGAAGGAAAATTGTAGCGACAGAGAGCCAAGCTAGCTGGTATGCAAGTTTTCCAATGTTTCGATAAATCGGTCTAACGCTTCCTTGGCCAATACTTTTCAGTTAAAGGGCAAAGGAGAAATACAAACAAGCATATCTGTATCAAACACACTTGCGTTTTACTATTCAGTATCAGTTGGTGGATACAGATAGAGTGACCAAAAGTCTGCATCATCCATCGCTTTTGGTCACTATAGCGTATTAACCTTTAGCAGTTCTTTTCTTTGAATGAGCGTACTAAAGTCATTGCTTTACGTTTAGCTTTAGTGACTACCCCAAGAAGGCTACAACAGGACAGTAAAGCCAGAGTAGTAGAAGGTTCTGGTACTACTACTCTAGCCCGATTTTTCTTAACTTCTATTAAAGCGACATTTGTTTCGTTGGCAAAATAACGTTGCACAGAACCCTGAATGGAAGCTGTAGCAGATTCTTGATTTCCTCCAAAATTAGACGTGGTGAGTGGATTATTCAAACTCACATTGTCGCTTTTTTGAAATGCGATAAAATCGTTATCGCCTAGAGTCTCTACATTTCCTGTTAAGTCGAAGAAATCTAAGATAGTGTTATTCGTGGTGTCGATCAATGCGAAAGATATATCTCCGGCGGCTCTTGCATTTTCTGCTGGTGGATTATCTATTGATGTTTCCAGGTTTAAATTTGTTCTAAAGTCAACAGACCATTGTGTATTTGCATCTACAACGAAATGACCGATAACTGTAGCCTGAGTATTTGCTTGTCCTAAATAATCTCTACCTTCTCCCAAAGCTTGGCTCAAAGAAAAATTGGATGCTTCTGAAGTAGGACGAGTTACAAAAGTTGCTGTTGCTTGAGATAAAGCTTTGACCATACCACCTTTGCCAATAGCAAGGGTATTGGCGTTAACATCAGTTGCTATCGTCAAAGGTCTTTGACTAAAGTTAGTAAAATCGAAGTCACCTTGAGAGTAAGCAAAAGTAGCAGCTTGACTAGGTGCTGCTACTAAGGCAGAACTAGCCATTAATGGCGTAACGAACAGCACACGCCGAATAAAACGCAAATGTTGTTTCATACAATTCCTTGTCTAAACTTAGTCATTAGGTTGGGTCACTGGGTGTATCAAAATCCCTAAGCAGCATAAATCTGCTTTGAAAATTCAAAGCGTGTAATCTGCTGTGTCTGCAGTTATTCTTTGATTGGGTAGATAAAGTAACTTATTTGCACCAAAATGCCAGTAAGAAAACCTGTGGTCTGACGATGGTATAGCTCTTATTTTTTACTGTGCTTTTAAGTAATAATGTTAACAAATAAAGCTAAGTATTTAGTAATCTTTTTTGTAAAGTGACGATAAAAATTTTTTGTACCAAAACTTCGTGAAAACACCAATCAAATTTCTTACTCCCTTCCCACTCTAAAATTACCTATCAAGCGAAGCGTATTTTCTCTGCGTTCTGTGCGCATGGTGCGATTTGAAAATCAGTAATCTTTTGGTGGTGAAAAGTAATTATACCAATTCAAAATTCAAAATTCGCTCATGAAATCCGCAAAAAAGCCTAGAAGAAACAACGGTTTGGGAATGTGTATCTGTCGCATTCTTTTTTAAGACTGGTATTATTATTTACGAAAAAACGTTAGGGAATAATGAACACAGGTACTGCTAGAGTTCAGCCACACTAAGTTTGTTTTTCAAGTAGTTCCTCTGCTCGACTAAGTCAGCTATGGCAGGCTTAGTCAGCAGTTCTTATTCAGCAGCCTCAAAATAATATTGTCGCTTTTTGTTTTGATATCAAGCCTAGAACACCGATTCATTAATACCAAAAACCCCCTCTGCGCGAGTTCGCAGAGGGGACAGGGGGTGAGGTTCTTGATTTTTTACCCCTTCGGGGTTCGCCCTTCGGGTTCGCAGTCGCCTAGGTCGGGAGACCCTCCTGCAGCGCTGTCTCACCAGTCGCTCATGGGGGAAACCAACGCCAGACACCTACGGAGGGAAACTCTCCTGCATGGCTAGCGCTCCCCAAGACCGCGCTGGCTCACAAGTATTCATCCGGGCATGATATGATTCATGTTTCCTCAGTTAGCTACACAAATGGGTATAACTAACTGAGGTTTTGAGAGTTACGCTGCTGCTACTAAGCCATTATGCTTGAGCAAAGCTTCAGTACTGGGTTCACGACCCCTGAACGACTTAAATACGTCCATTGGATGCTTACTACCACCAAGAGCCAGCACTGTATCACGATAACGCTTACCTGTAGCTTTTATAGCTTGTTCGTTATCTAAGCCAGCTTCTTCAAAAGCGGCAAAAGCGTCAGCGCTTAATACTTCAGCCCATTTATAACTGTAGTAACCAGCCGCATATCCACCTGAAAATATGTGTCCGAAAGCACACAAAAATGAATCTTCTGGTAGTGGTGGCAAAACAGTAGTGGTTTTGGCAAGGCGCGATCGGACATCTTTTGGAGTCTCGCCGCCATCCGCACGATAGCTGTGGTGCAGTTCTATGTCAAGGCTGCTAAAGTGGATTTGTCGCAATGTACCACTACCACTCATGTAGTTCTTTGCTGCCAGTAACTTTTGGTAATAATGTTCCGGTAGAGGTTCACCAGTTTGGTAATGCTTCGCCATACCAAACAAAGTTGGTCTGTCATAGCACCAGTTTTCCATAAACTGGCTGGGCAATTCCACTGCATCCCACTCAACGTTATTGATGCCTGCGGCTGCAGCATAGTCTACTTTGGTCAGCATATGATGCAAGCCATGACCAAACTCGTGGAACAAAGTCTCCACTTCATTGAAAGTCATGAGGCTAGGCTGATCACCAATTGGGGGAGTTTGGTTACACACCAAATATGCCACAGGTAAGCGGGTAGTCGTGACTCCATTTTCTGTGACTTTGCCACGGTTAATACAAACATCCATCCAAGCACCGCCACGCTTTTCTTCTGGACGGCTGTAGGGATCAAGGTAAAAGTAGGCAATTGGCTGACCTGTTTCGTTAGCAATTTGGAAGTAACGCACATCCTTATGCCAAACTGGGGCTTGCCCATCATTCGGGCTAATAGTGATGCCAAATAGTCGCTGCACTAGTCCAAACAAGCCATCCAGCACTTGAGGAAGTGGGAAATAAGGGCGTAATTCTTCAGCCGTGAAAGCAAATTTTTCTTCTCGTTGACGTTCTGCCCAAAAACTGATGTCCCAGTGCTGCAAATCGTTTGCTTCTGGTGCACCTTTAGATGCAGCAAAGGCTTTGAGTTCTTCCAATTCCTTAATAGCAGCATCATAACTAGCACGACGCATTTCTTCTAATAAGGACTCAACTGCTTGAACATTAGGAGCCATTTTACTGGCTAAGCTTAATTCAGCATATGTTTCAAAGCCAAGTAATTTTGCTAATTCTTGACGCAACTCCAAAATGCGTTCAATTAACGGGTTGTTATCCAACTCACCATAAGAAGCACGGCTAATTAAGGCTTTGTATAGTTTTTCCCGCAAATCCCGTCGGGTGCTATGCTGCATGAAAGGACCATAACTGGGCGAGTCCAAAGTAATCCGCCAAGGACCATTTTCTGGAGTAGCATTTTCTTCGCCCGCAGCTTGTGCTGCTTGTGCGGCTAAACTCACTAAACTGGGAGGTAAACCCTCGATTTCTTCAGGATTTGTCAAAGTCATACTAAACGCTTTGGTTGCATCTAGCAGATGGTTGGAAAACTTGGTAGACAGTTCTGCCAACTCCATCTGAATGGCATTAAAACGTTCCTTTGCTTCGCCCTGCAAACCAACGCCAGAAAGTTCAGCATCTCGGATCGCCGCTTCTACAATACGCTGTTGAGACTCCTCAAGTTTTGCCCAAGCATCACTGGCACGGAGTGCCTTAAAGGCATTATAAATTGGTTGGCTTTGACCGAGCTTGTTGGAAAATTGCACGACGTGCGGCTGTACGCTTTCGTATGCCTCGCGAAGTTCGGAGCTATTTTTCACACCCATCAAATGGCTTACAATTCCCCAACTCCAATTCAGGCCTTCTGTCAGCTTTTCCAGAGGTTCTACTAAACCGTTCCAAGTAGGTTTTACATTAGCTTCTAAAGTCGTAAGTTCCTGATCGAGTTCTGCCAGCAGTTGATTAAATGCTGGTACAACAGACTCTGCTGAAATCTCCCCAAAGGAAGGCAAACCAGAACCTTTTAGTAAAGGACTCTTGGAAATAATGGTATTTGTACTCATAGTTTGATCTGAGGAGCGGGTCAATACGCAGTAAAAAGCGATTTTTCTTTATATATCATCTAATGTAGCAATAGCTTTCTCTATTGCAGATTCTTCCCAAGTAAAAGTAGTAACAACCGTACTGACATCATAATTTGGTCAGTCAGACCTATAGCGCAAATCAACAAAGGGCACGGTCGGATTGCAGTAACCAACCAAACACCTTATTGACTAGGTGCTACGACCACTCCCGCTTGGAAAACTTGCCCAATCACTTCTTCAACTGACGGTTCTGTCACGGTCAAATCTACAATCTCCAAATCTGCTAAGATCTTTGCGACAGTGCGAGTGAGTGCCTCTTGTGGTACCATAAAACACACAGAGCGCCCTTCTATTTGTCGTACATCACCGTATAACATCAGCTTCTCTTTGGGCAACTCATTGGTTAACTCCAAATGAACTTCCCGGTAAGGGGCAAAACGTTCCTGCAAGCCATCTAAACTACCGTCATAGATCAAATGTCCTTGGTGAATCAGCAGTACCCGCTGACACAAAGCCGTGATATCTGCCATGTAATGGCTTGTCAAGAGCACCGTCGCTTGATATCGCTGATTATAATCGCGTAAGAAATCACGCACTCCCACCTGAGCATTCACATCTAACCCTAGTGTCGGTTCATCCAAAAACAGGACTTGTGGACGGTGTAAAAGTGCTGCTAACAATTCCGCCTTCATTCGTTCACCTAAAGACAGCTTCCGCACAGGCTGGGTTAGTTTTCCTTCCAGCGATAGCATCTCGGTTAATTCCCCCACCCGGTGGCGGAACTCTTTGTCAGAAATGTTGTAGACAGCAGCATTAATCTTGAGAGAATCTAGAGCAGGCAAGTCCCATAGTAGTTGCTGTTTTTGCCCCATCACCAGGGTAATTTTTTGCAAAAACGCTTCCTGGCGACGAAACGGAACGTGTCCAGCCACTCTAACTTGACCAATAGATGGATGAATCAGCCCTGTGAGCATTTTCAATGTCGTGGTTTTACCAGCGCCATTTGGTCCCAAAAAGCCCACCACTTCACCAGGTGCAATTTCAAAGGAAACATCTTCAACTGCTTTGATTTGTCGGTAAGTGCGGCGGAAAAAGTGGGTAAGTGTCCCGACAATACCTGGTTCCTTAACAGCGACAGGATATAATTTACTCAGGTTTTGAACCGATATTATACTATAGTCACTTGCACTATTGTCACGGTATACGGGAGATTCTGGAGACATAAGCCGTCATATAGGGACGATTTGTCTTTAAGTGTAACATTTTTGTAAGTTGCCAAATGGGAAAGATTAGCTCGAATTTCGGTTACTGCTTTGTCTCCAATTTAAGATCTTAAATATATTTTCACATTGGTCTTTATCCAATCTTGCCTTAATTTCGGGAGTTGCGATGCCAAGACTATGCCCCTGAATGTATTCGACCCCAAGTTCAACCACCAGTTCTCTCAATGAAAAGTTGCTGCACTGATCAAATCCTTCAAGGATTGTAAAACAGTTAAAATCGTACTTGAGATCCACAAGATATTCTATAATACTCCTTCCTAGTTTTTTTTCAAAGTGAAGGATCTCTCTGTCAACCTTCACATATGTAGGATCGACCTCTTCTAACCTAGAAATGGAAGCATTGCCGACTCCAAAGTCATCAACAGCAAACTTGACGTCGTAATTCTTCCTGTATTTTCTTGCTATACTTCTAAAGCTTTCTAAACCTTTTCCTTCATTATCAACAATTGATGGGATAAGAGTTTTTTCCGAAATCTCAAGCATCAGTTTATTTCCTGAGATTAGCTTCTGTTTTCTGATACATTTTCTTAATAAATTTTCATATGCAGTGCGAAGAATACTTGAAGGATAAACATTAATTGAAAGCATTTTTTTATCATCATACCTCTCTGCTTTTGCCTTTTCTGTAGCTTGCTTGTAAGTCTTAAGTGCCGTTTCTAAAATATAAATATCCAGTTCTGTTTGGAAACGTACTCCCCACATCTCGGCTATTTCAAACAACGAAGCCGGAGCACGACCAGTTTGAGGATCACGTGCTAACGCTTCCCAACCAGCAATTGTTATATTTTCTTCATGCCTATCAAAAAATATTATTGGTTCAAAAAAAACCTGAATATTCATTAAAGACTGACGAAAGATTTGAAATCTATCCTCATATGCTCTATCACTTACATAGTGGTATTTACGCTTTACAGAATCATACATTTTATACTTAACATCTTCTCTTGTTTTTAGTGGCGCAAAGCCCTGCATTGAGTCATACAAACCACCGATCATAATCCCAATAAGATCTTCGAGCAAATATAACTTTCTAGAAGATCCAAAAATAATGATGACAGAATTTGATCCTTTACTAGGGATAGTTATGAGACAACCTTCTTCGTTCAAAACGGAATCTTGTTCTATAAAAATTTGGTGAGTTCTATCAGACTTCAAAACTTGAAAGTATCGACCTCGGAGTAGAGAATTTAAGCTACTTGAGCTAACTTCAACTAGCAAATCAGTAGATTGACTCTCACAGAAGACGGTGTCCTGATCATATTTGTAGACATAAACTAATTTGGCATTGAAGAAATTTCTGATTGCATTGGTGATTAACTCGCATGAAGGAGAAGTAAAATCTATTATTTCGATAAAATCTTCGATGAACCGGTCATATTTATCCAAAATGCTGGGTAGTGAAGACATATCTACTTTTCTAGAAGATACTTGCTCGCTTGATGCAAGGATGTCTTCCTTCTCATCATGAAATGACACAAAACTGTTGTTCTTACTCTTCAAAGAAGGCATCAAGTTTTCTGGAGAGCCAACAAGTTGCATAGCAACACACCCAAGCGTATATGCAAACTCATATGTCTCTCCAGAACCGAGTGCATCATAAAAACTCACAGCGAACTCAATTGCATCTCTATCTTTAATCTCTTGTTCCATACCAATTACATGATCAATATATTGGCTGATGGCTTCGACCTGAAATTTTGAGTAACAAGCATTGAGAAGTACACATTCAACCTGAGTCGTAAAAGACTTAAAAAGATTAGCAAGAGCATCTGTGTTGATGAGTTGTAAATTGCCCTGGTTGTCTTCTAAGGCAATGCCTTCCTCTGCCTTTCCATGCCCACAGAAATGAACAATATTAGGTTTTAATTCAGTCATCGCTCTTACCAAATCTCTTGGGCGTACTGCCCATCTTGTTTGCAGAACAAACTGACTGCGATTTTCTGCTCTCCTCAGAGCTTCCTCAATATCTCGAACTTCTTCAGTTAAACGTAACTGCGTAGTATTTCTTGGGTTGGCAGCTAAAATTAAAATTGTTTTCTGCAACTTTTTACTCCAGTGCTTATAAGAGGTCTATGACCTCTTGCAAAAGTCTTTTCACGGTATAGTAAAGGATTTTATAATTGCATACGCAAAGGATCTGTGTCCTATCATTACTACATCTCATTCGGATAGAATACAGATTTTTATAGATAGTCCGTTATACCACCAATCCATTTTTGCAACAGGTCTAATATAGTGTCATCCGAGAAAACTCAGTACAAAAGTTACTTAGATACTTTTTTTCAGTATAATTACCAATTGACAAAAAACGTATCTGAAAATTTAACGAATGATGTAGTGTCGCTTCTTTTTAATTGGAAAACTTTGAGTAAGTCAAATGCTGTTCAATAGTCGTTTCATCTGACATGGCAAGGGCGATCGCATGATTGGGGGGGCTTTGCCCCATCACAAAGTGCGCCCTATGCCCCAACAAAGCTCCGCTTTGTTGCCCTGATCTAAGTCCTGCGGACACGCGCGAGCGCAAAGCGCTCAGCATGAGCGTTCGCTCAGGGGGAGGGCAGTTCTCCAAACTGCCCTCCGGGCATGTACGGGCGATCGCCTATTTTTCTAACACAGCACTGTGGAACATCAAAATAGGGCGCGTTTGGTAAGTGAAACGCACCCAACATGTCATATATTCCCTATCTCTCTATCAACCAGGAGGCCATGCCATCTGGCGTCCACCCAGAATATGCAGGTGCAAGTGGTAAACAGTTTGACCCCCATCAGGACCTGTGTTGATGACAACGCGATAGCCATTTGCAAGTCCAGCTTGTTCGGCAACTCGCTTGGCTGTTAAAAGAAGATGCCCAAGGAGGGCATCATCACCAGATTCGGCGTCAGCTAGTCTGGGTATAGGTTTTTTGGGAATGACGAGAATGTGAACCGGGGCTTGGGAATTGATGTCTCTAAATGCCAGTGCTAAGTCATCTTCGTAAACTATGTCAGCTGGAATTTCTCGACGAATGATTTTGCTGAAAATTGTCTCTGTCGTTTGACTCATATCAATTTACCTGTTCATCTGTTAGAGATTCTATAGGTTTAGTGTTCTTGATGAAACATTCAGCACATGCTTGCTATAGTTGGGAGTGGATCAATTGTCCGGTATTCATGCTGTCAAATTGGGTAAAGTCTTTATTCGATCACAAACCCAACTCAGTCAAAGTTAAGTTATCATAACTGTATTTTTAATACATGACTTTACAAAATTGGAGACGCAAGCGCGGCGTTGCACTCACTAACAAGGGTTTGCAAAAATTTCAAGAGGCAAAGCGTAAGTCAGAAACAAAAGAAAATTTTGGCAACAGCTACACTCTTGAAGAAATGAGCACACTTTCTGGGTTATATTCCAGTACAATCTCAAAAGTCCTCAATCGGGAAGCAGGGGTTGATAAAAAAAGTATTGAAAAGCTTTTTTCAGTTTTTAACGTAAAAATAGATAAAATTGACTATTTAAACTCAAAAAATCATCTAGATTGGGGCGATGCTACCTTTACATCAGTTTTTTATGGACGTACAGAAGAGCTTACCACGCTACAGGAATGGATTGTTGATGAGCGCTGCCGATTGGTATCACTATTAGGAATGGGTGGTATTGGCAAAACTGCTCTGTCTGTCAAGCTTGCTCAACAGATTCAGCAAGACTTTGAGTATGTTATTTGGCGATCGCTACGAGAAGCCCCACCTATTAATACTATTGTTGCTGACCTGATTCAAGTTCTATCTGATCAGCAGGAAACAGAAAATAACTTACCAGAAAAATTAAATGAAAAAATATCACGATTATTCCATTATTTACAAAATAATCGCTGTTTGGTGATACTTGATAATATAGAGTCAATTCTCCGCAGTGGAAGTCGAGCTGGACAATATCGAGAAGGATATGAAGGGTATGGCGAGCTTTTCAGACAGCTAGGAGAAGCAAGTCACCAAAGCTGCTTAGTGCTGACGAGTCGGGAAATACCTAAAGAAGTGGCATTACTCAAAGGACAAACATTACCTGTTCGCTGCTTACAATTAAGTGGTTTAAAGGTGGACGAAGGGCAGGAAATTTTTAAAGTTAAGGGGCTATCAGCAGCGGAGGAAGAGTGGAAAGCAATAATTAAACTTTATACGGGCAATCCATTGGCTTTAAATATAGTTGCTACGACAATTGTTGATGTCTTTAATGGTAATGTAACTGAATTTTTGCAACAGAATACAGGGGTTTTTGGTGATATACGTGATATTTTAGACCAGCAGTTTGAGCGCTTGTCAGATTTAGAAAAAGAAATAATGTATTGGCTAGTGATTAATCGTGAGCCAGTTTCGCTATCACAATTGCGAGAAGACATTGTATTACCAATACCACCACAAAAATTACTGGAGGGTTTAGAATCTCTGGTTAGGCGATCGCTCATCGAGAAGGCTACGCTGCGGGAAGAGCTTCGCTCTACGCCTACACTAGTTGAAAAAAGTGCAGCAACTTTCACCTTACAACCTATCGTTATGGAGTATGTCACTCAGGTATTGATAGAGTTGGTTTGTGAAGAGATTGTAACAGAAAATATTAAGCTTTTTAGCTACAATGCTCTCATGAAGGCGACCGCGAAAGACTACATCAGGGAAGCTCAAATTCGCCTCATCCTCCAACCAGTAATAGATGGGCTGCTGACTGTTTTAAAGAGTAAAAAAAGCATTGAAAACCAGTTAACCAAAATTCTAGTAAGGCTGCGAGAGGAATCGCCGCAAGAAACAGGGTACACAGCTGGAAATATTCTCAATTTGCTTTCTCAACTCAAGATAGATATAAACGGTTATGATTTTTCTGATCTAACTGTTTGGCAAGCAGATTTGCGGAATATGAAATTACATAATGTGAATTTCCAAAACGCTAACCTAGCCAAATCTGTTTTTGCTGAAACCTTTGCTGGTGTTATGTCAGTAGCCTTTAGCCCTAATGGCCAATTTTTGGCGATGGGTGATACAAGTGGTGAGATTCACTTATACCAAGTTTCGGATTGGAAAAAACTTCTGACGTTTAAGGGGCATACGAACTGGGTTGTGTCCCTTATCTTTAGTCCTGATAGCAACATTCTTGCAAGCAGTAGTACTGACAACACAGTTTGTTTGTGGGATGTGAGTACTGGTGAATGCCTTCAAACCTTCGATGGACATAATAATGAGGTTTGGTCAGTTGCCTTTAGTCCGACTGGTGATAGGATAGTAAGTGCCAGTAATGACCAGACAGTAAAGTTATGGAGTGTTTACACTGGTGAATGTCTCAAAACTATACAGGGACATACAAGTTGGATTTCCTGTGTTGCCTTTAGTCCAGATGAACAAATTTTGGCAAGTGGCAGTAATGACAACACAGTTAGGTTGTGGGATATCAACACTGGTGAATGTCTCAAAATTTTCCAAGGACATTGTCTTGCAATACGGTCAATTACCTTCAGTGCTGATGGTGAAATGCTAGCGAGTAGCAGTGAAGATCATACAGTGAAGTTATGGAGTGTTAGCACTGGTGAATACCTCGAAACGTTCCACGGACATTCCAATGAAGTGTATTCAGTCGCTTTTAGTCCACAGGGCGATTTCTTGGCTAGTGGCAGTTTTGACCAGACGGTGAGGCTATGGAGTGTAAGCACTGGTGAATGTCTCAAAACTTTGCAAGGGCATTCGAGTTGGATTTTTTCGGTTGCCTTTAGTCCACAGGGCGATCTCCTGGCTAGTGGTAGTTACGATCAGACAGCTAGGTTATGGAGTGTTGATACTGGTGAATGCCTCAAAACGTTCCAGGGATATGCTAATCAGGTACTCTCAGTCGCCTTCAGCCCAGATGGGCAGACTTTAGCTAGTGGTAATCATGACTCTTTGGTAAGATTGTGGGATGTTAAGACCGGTCAATGCCTGAAAATATTCCAGGGACATCAGGCTGTTATTCAATCCATCGCCTTCAGTCCCAATGGGCAGACTTTAGCAAGTGGCAGCCATGACTCTTTGGTAAGATTGTGGGATGTTAAGACAGGTCAATGTCTGAAAACGTTGCAAGGACATGGTGGCTTAGTGCGGTCAGTTGCCTTTAGTCTTGACGGTCAAACACTAGCAAGTGCCAGTGATGATCAAACGGTGAGGTTATGGGATCTCAATAGAGGTCAAACCTTGAGAATTTTCCAGGGACATGACGCTGCGGTTTGGTCACTTACCTTTTGTTCTCAAGGAACGATGCTAGCTAGTTCTGCTTTGAGTGAGATAATCAAATTGTGGGATGTCAAAACTTGTGAGTGCAAAAGATCGTTGGAAGGTCACACAACTTGGGTTTGGTCAATTGCTTGCAGTCCAAATGGTGAATTGTTGGCAAGCACTAGTCCGGATGGAACGTTAAGGTTATGGAGCCTCAGCACTGGTGAATGCTTGAGAATTGTCCAGGTAGATACAGGTTGGTTACAAGCAGTTGCTTTTAGTCCAAACAACCAGATGCTAGCTACTTCCAGTCACGACTACACACTTAAGCTTTGGGATGTCACCACAGGGGAATGCCTGAAAATTTTGCAAGGGCATACAGGCAGGATTTGGTCAGTCGCCTTTAGCCGGGATCATCAAACCTTGGCTAGTAGTGGTGAAGATGAGACAATTAGACTGTGGAATGCAACGACAAGTGAGTGCTTAAAAATTCTCAAAGCAGAGAAACCATATGAGCGGATGAACATTATAGGGGTTACAGGTTTAACTACAGCAGCTATTGCGACGCTGAGAGTTTTGGGGGCAGTGGCTGGCTAAAAACAGCCGTTACCGTTTCCTGAGTTTGCACTGTTCACCTAGAAAACTAGTTCGTTTGTGTCAATCAGGTCAGTGGCTAGCTGATAAAAATATGATCACATTTGTGTGGCGCGTTGTAGTTACACGGTGAAAGAAAAAACATTGCGGTTCAGGATGTCTGAGCGTCGATACAATAGGCTAAAGCTATATGCCGAAAAGAAAGAAAAAACTATGACTCAATTAGTTGAAGAGTGGGTTGACAGGTTACCAAGCTTGGAGGAGTCTCCCGCCTTATATCCCCGCGCTAAGTGGAGTACCACTATAGCGGGGGACGAGGGCGGGGAAGTTAAAAAAGATATTTTCTGGCTCAAGTAAAGCTTGTTGCCTAAATACTTCATATTATTGTCATAATCGTATTTTATATAATAATGCAGATTTTTGTTGTGTGTTCCAAAGTTTGTGTAATACAACTAGATTTTTACCATGAATAAAAAATGGGCAGTCAAGCGAATCACCGTAAACTTGGCATTAAACGAGGCTTCCAAGCTAGAAAAATATTGTGAGCAGACAGGGAGAGCAGCGACAGATGTAATTCGGGAACTGATTCGAGCTTTGCCTGTGACGACGTCTGAGTAGGATGAGCACTTGGTTTCTTTTTGATACTAATAGGCAATTTTTTCTGCATTGTGTTTTGGAGCTACAGGTGTTACACCCTTTCACAAAAATCCTGATACATTTGACTCCACGGCAGTTGCTCCACTTGGGGAAACACGCCAGGTCGCACAACGGGGGGTACCCCCGCAAGCGACTGGCTCCCCAAGACCGCACTGCCTCCCCTACTTCCCCTACTTCCCCTACTCCCCCTACTCCCCCTACTTCAGGGCAGTTTGCACCGTCCTTGGAAACCTCCCTTCGGGTTCACCGTAAGGCGCTCCGCCACGCCTTAGGGTGAGTAAGCGCGCTCTTGGTAGGGTCTCCAACGCCAGAACAAGCGTGAGGGAGACCCTCATCAAGTACTGGCTCCTGTGCAGGCGACGGGCGTTCCCGGAGGGCTATCGGGTATCTCCTGCACAGACGCTACTTTGTAAATCCCAAAGGGACACGCTTACGCGTATCTCCTGCACAGACGCTCTTGCAACGCTCGATTCGTCCGCTTGCGCTTACGCAGTCGCCATAAGAGCGCAGATCCCTTCTGGCGTGAGCTCTGCCCACACCCGAAGGGGTTTCCCGGTGCAAAACTTTTCAAGACGAATTTTGAATCAGCGAATTTTGAATTGGTATAAGCGCCCCCTGCTTTCTTAGGAGTCCGGTTGATTGGTTGTTATTAGGAGGTTCTGTGCAAAAACCTTAAAACCCTTTCCCTGGTGGGTCCTGCGCCCTGCACCGAGTGCAGCCTGAATGATAAGTCTTTAACCGGACACGATATGACGGGTTGCTTGCATAAAAAATCTTGTTCTCCCCCAGCTTGTGTGCTTACCTTAACCTGGCAATTTTGGGTTGGTCGAGAACTAGATCGTATATCTGAGCTACAACCGTTCTAAACGCTAACGTTTTAGAGTTGCCGTGAAAAGTTAGATTCAGGATAAATTTTGAATAAGCTCCATAATCACATCTGTAGCTGCTTTCCCTGTCTGGTTGCAATACTTTTCTAGCACTAAAGCTTCAGTTGGTGTCAAGTCTACAGTTATTTTTTTTACTGCTGGTTTTTGGCTGAGGGTTGGAAAACCGGGAAATGTGTAGGCGGCTGGCTCGTTCATTTTTTCTATATATTTATTAAGATGACTTAATAAATATTGGCAACCACAAACCATTTTTACCAGCGAAAATCTAGGTTTTTAGATTGAATTTAACTCATATGGCGGTTCTCGTTTGTAATGAAGTACAGATTTTTGTGTGTAGCCAACAAAGTTGGCTACCTGAGTTATTTACGTATTTTTTTACTCGAAATAAAACGCTTATCTACTCTGGTACTGAATTGTAGTTTTCCTGTATTTGTATGAAACCACCCCGCTCTCATAGGAAGGGATACAAGTAAAGGAACAAGACAAATAGCACTCCATATTTTTCTTTAAAAAAAAAGGACACAAAATGGCTAAATCCTCTCAATACGTGTATAAAAGTTCTACTAAAAGCTGACTGACTACATATAAAAACTTCTTTGAAAAACTTGAAGTTATACATTTAAAGTCAAAGAAGGACAAGCAATTAGTTCCAGATATAGAGAATATACGTATAAAATAATACATTATTAACTTTCATGCTGTGCAAAAAAACTTTACAGTTTTATTTAACTTTATTCTTAACTTCCTGATTTTCACTTGCTTAAAATTTGAAAAAATGCATTGTAAAGCTACTCCCTTCCCGCCCAAAAAATACCTAATTTAATATTCGCCCAAGCCCAATGCCGCAGGCATAGGCTGATGGTGAGTCCCTTAGGGTTAATAAGGGACTCTGGATTATTTTTGCCGTACTGCACTAGCGTCTTGTGTAAGAGCAACGCTACTTTGAACAACGACGCTCCCGCGCGACTTGTGAACGGATTTAGGTTGTATCCCATCCTCCAGGGAGGGATACAAGATTGGTGGATATTTTTTCGCTTCGTGCCTTACCAAAAAGGTACTGGGGTGCCGCTAGGCAATCCTTGCGCGAATTCACTGATGACGATAGTTTCTAAATCATCAATTTTGATATCATTCAATACATCAAAATAGGTATTTGTGAAGTAGCTAATAAGATCGTGGCTTGAGGACTTTTGCTCAAGAGTAATTGTTGCCGCAGTCATAGTTGCAGTAGTCATTGCTATATACTCCTTGAATCGTTAGAAATCGTCTAAAGCTCTCGATTGATTTTCAAAACAGACTAATAATGAGAGTTCACTTGTTGCTTGTCATATCATGTCCGGCTAATTAGTTGTGATTACAAAATCTGTGCAAAAACCGGGAAATCCTCTTTCTCCCTGCTAAGAGCCGTCTTAATGATAAGTCTTTCACCGGACATGATATCAGTGGCTAAAGGGCGCGATTACACGTTCGCAACGATTGAAACAAACACCTCTTTCCCTTGTTGCCTGTGTTTATTCAGAGGTAACTCTAGCGGTTTCAATATATCCTGGAGTTCCTCGTCTGAGATGTAGTCCTCCTTTGGATCGGGCGCTTGTACAGTTTGGGTAAAGTAATCAACCAAAACCTTGACAGCAGATGGAACAAGCACTTGCACCACTAACTGTGCATCATATCCCATCGACTCAATATCCAGCAGAGCAAGTTGGTCATGACCAGCCTCATCCTGGACTTTCTGTGCAGCCCACTCTACCAAATTATTGCGACCACATGCAGCAAAGCCTTTTCCATATGTTTGAGCATCTTAACCAACGCCTGTGCTACCAAAAGATATACAGATGGCTTGCTATAAGATGCCTTTTTGAGTAAATTCAATTCTTCATGCCGTATCTGCTTTTGGATGCTTCAATTTTGCATCCATAGCAATCAAAGTTCTTTTTTTCTACAAAAATAATATTATCACAATAGCTTCATTTGTAAAGGATTTTGCTGAAAATTACCTCTGTGGTTTCACTCATGCCGATTTAGCTGTTGATCTGCTAGAGATTCTATAGGTTTAGTATTCTTGATCAAATATTCAGCACATGCTTGCCAGAGTTTGGAGTGGATCAATTGTCGGCATTGACGCTGTTAAAGTGGGCGTTGAGGTGGACGTTTCAGGAGGTTTGCCGGGAATTGTCGTTTTAGGACTCCCAGACACAGCAGTGCAAGAGTCTCGCGAAAGAGTCAAAGCAACTCTCAAGAATGCTGGTTTTGCCTTTCCTATACGAAAGATTGTCATAAATTTGACACCTGCCGATTTACGCAAGGAAGGTCCATGTTTTGATTTGCCTATCAGTGTGGGAATTTTGGCGGCTTCTGAACAAGTTAGCGCTTATTTGTTAGGAGACCATCTTTTTCTAGGTGAGGTGTCTCTGGATGGCAGTTTACGTTCCGTTGCGGGTGTCTTACCTATTGCTGCGACTGCCCAAAAAATGGGAATTGTTGGTTTAGTTGTCCCTGCGGATAATGCACAAGAAGCTGCTGTGGTGGAAGGACTCGCAGTTTATGGCTTCAAAAATCTATCTGAGGTCACTGATTTTTTGAATAATCCAGGGCGTTACAAACCCGTACAGTTGGATCATACTGTAGAGACGATACAGGCAAATCTGATCCAAACAGCAGATTTGAACGATGTCAAAGGACAGGCTCATGCTCGTCGTGCTTTAGAAATTGCGGCGGTTGGCGGACATAATTTAATTTTTGTGGGACCGCCTGGTAGTGGCAAAACCATGCTGGCACGACGTTTACCTGGTATTTTGCCAGGATTGTCTTTTTCAGAAGCGCTGGAAGTGACTCGTATCCACTCGGTCGCTGGTTTATTGAAAAATAGAGGATCATTGGTGCGCGATCGCCCTTTTCGCAGTCCCCACCACTCCGCTTCTGGTCCTTCCCTCGTCGGTGGCGGTAGCTTTCCTCGCCCTGGTGAAATTTCCCTATCACACAGAGGTATACTTTTCCTAGATGAGTTAACAGAATTTAAAAGAGATGTCTTAGAATTTCTGCGTCAACCTTTGGAAGATGGCTACGTGACGATTTCGAGAACGAAACAATCTGTCATGTTTCCAGCTCAGTTTACTTTGGTTGCGAGTACTAATCCTTGTCCTTGCGGTTACTATGGCGATACGATTCAGCAATGCACCTGTTCACCAAGGCAAAGAGAACAATACTGGGCAAAACTTTCTGGACCTTTGATGGATAGAATTGATTTGCAAGTTGCAGTCAATCGCCTCAAACCAGAAGAGATTACTCAACAACCGACAGGGGAATCATCAGCAACAGTGAGGGAACGAGTGCAACAAGCACGCGACTACGCATCCCATAGATTTAAAAATGAACAAAATCTTTCTTGCAATGCTCAAATGCAGAGCCGTCACCTTCAGACATGGTGCAAACTAGATGATAGTAGTCGCAACATATTAGAAGGGGCAATTAGAAAATTGGGTTTGTCAGCAAGGGCGAGCGATCGCATTCTTAAGGTGGCACGAACGATTGCAGATTTGTCTGTTAATGACGAGTTAAAGGCACACCACATAGCTGAAGCTATTCAGTATCGCACAATCGATAGAATGCAGTAATACAATTTTGGATTTTGGATTTTGGATTTTGGATTTTAGATTTTGGATTGTAAAAAACTTACTGGTAATTGCTTTTAGCATTCTATCTGTCGCATTCTTTTTTCAAATTGGTATAGGAAGTTGAATTTGACAACATTATCATTTATCCGTTTTTACTGTCGCTAATACTTTTCAGTGTTTACTATGTTTAGTCATGTTTAACATAACTTGTGCCATTTTTATACTGTTTTGGAACCAAGGTTATTAACGAAATAAGAGTTAGCTGCATCAGTTCCACGTATGCTTCAATGTCAAGCTGATCTGAGAGCAGCATATCTCGATACTGCTGCTTAATACGACTCAGCTTTTTTAATGCCTCCTCTGGATTTGTCTGCAACGTTGCTTGCCATTCATCTAGCAATAGCAGAGTTTCCATAACAAACTTTTTGCGCTGTAGTTCCAGAAGTCTACGACATTGGTCTGTAAAAGTTTGTGTTTTTTGCCGCAGTTGCTCGTAGATTTCCGTTGTCACTGTGCCCTCAACGAACATCAACCGATGCTCTTGGCTGAGATCTTCAATACCATCTAAAGCTTGCTGAGGATGATCTGGCAATAGTAATTTGAGTTCATTGATTCGGGTAGCAGTTGTGGTGATCATTTTTTGCGATCGCCGTCTACGCCATTGTCGCAACAGTATTCCTAAGATGCTCGTCGAAGCCAAAATAAAAACTCCAGCCTGCAAGTCACTATTATGTTGCCAATAATGCATCAGTGCCATACGAGGATCGCCGCGTTGAAAGACCTCCTCTGCTGCTGGATGTATATCAAATATCCCTTGTCTCAGTAAAATTTCTGGCTCTTCGTTTTGGAGTGCAGGGTAGAATTGGGAATAGTTACGGGCAGTAGAGAGAATAGACCAGGTAACCAATGCAACCGTCCGCCGATCCATCTCGGGGCGAGTCACCAAAACGGTAGCAGTTGAGAGAGTTGGTAATTTCTGGTCTGGAATGGCTGGACGCGATGTATAAGTTCCGACAGGTAGCTCTGCGCCTTGATAAGAACCAGGATCAAAAACTGTCAAGCTGTTGATTAATGCAGGTTCAAGAGGAAGTAGCTTTAACTCAGAATTGTTTACAAATTGTTGCCGTAGATTTTTACTAGCACCTAGACTTCCTACATAGACAACTGCATCCACCTGCCGAGATTTCAGTTTCTTGAATGCTTGATCAAAATCAGAGTTATCTTGTTTAACACTTAGCTTATCTGCTTCAAGTAATCGCTTAGCAGTAAAGCTGATCCCGCTACCGGGATTACCAACAGCAACTCGCTTTCCTTGAAGATCACTGAACATTTTTAATCCAGAATCTTTACGGATAATAATGTGGACATATTCGTTTGCCAAAATTGCAACCGCTTTAACCCGTCCCTCACGCATTGCTTTATTGGCAACATCTAATTGTGCGATCGCAAAATCGGCTTGCTGATCAAGCAAGCGTTTTAAGTTTTGCTGAGAGCCTTGCGATTGAAGATTATTAACAGAGATTTTCACTGTCGCGTAGGTAGAGTTATGAATTTGTTGGCCTAAGCTGTAGTAATAACTACCAACATCACCACTGGAGATAATAATGCGACTTGGCTGTGAACTGCAACTACTGAATAAAATTCCCCCTGCTAAACCGCTCAGCAAAAGTAAAACAGCTTTTTGACGATAGATAAATCGAATACCCTTTGATACAAATTTATCTAGTAGATTTGCGCGATTTTTACTGCTAGTTAGTTTCGGAATCATTTCACTTACTAGCCTCTATGGCTTTGTTTTGTTAAAAGAGAATTTTACGAGGAAACATTACTCACTCGAAACAATTCTCCTCAGTCTTCACTCACCCCGGTTGAGATTACGCCAAAGGCTAATAAGTTGCAACAAAACTTTACTAAATTTAACTCACACATTACATAGAGCAATCTGCTACTTTGAGGAAAACAGTTTATTCTTACGCTTTCAATAAAGATTCTGCTCCATCAATCCAAACTTCGGTACCAGTGATATGGCTCGAAGCGTCTGAGGCTAAAAACAGAACCAGTTGTGCCACCTGCTGTGACGTTCCTGGTTTACCATCAGTTAAGGGAATCTTTCCTTCAGGAAATTCAACAGGTTCTCGAAGGCCTTCTAAATCTCGTTTTTTAGTGTTATCGTCAACACTTGTATCAATAGCACCAGGACAAATGACATTAACACGAATACGGTTTTTAGCTAGCTCCAAAGCTAGCATTTTTGCCAAGGCTACTTGTGCTGCTTTTGTACAACAATAGGCAGTAGCGCCACTATTGCTAAACATACGCGTACCGTTCACAGATGAGGTGACAATCACAGAGCCGCCCTGCTTTTTCAAGTAAGGTACTGCGTATTTTATTGTGAGAAATGTTCCTGTTAAATTAACATTGATTGTTTTATCCCACTCTTCGGGTGCCAGTTCGTCAATAGGTGCCCACACACCATTAATACCAGCGTTAGCAAAGACGATATCCAAGCGTCCCCACTTATCTACAACTTGTTGGGTGGCTTGTTGCATTTCTTGTGGATCAGAAACATCAGCAACTAGCGCGATTGCTTCACCATTAGACTGGTGAATTTCAGCGACGGTTTTTTCTAGTTCATCCTTTGTACGACCTAAAGCAGCAACTTTTGCACCTTCTTGAGCAAATAACTTTGCTGTTGCTTTAGCCATACCTGAACCGGCTCCTGTGATCAGTGCTACTTTGTTAGCTAGTTGCATAAACAGAGTTTTTATTTTTTAACTAATAGCTGTTTTACATAAATTTACATTTTAATTCATACCGCTAGTGGCATAAAAGTTCTATCTGTCTAATTGGATAAATAATCAGTCAATCGAAAATCAGCTAAGGGGGAACCACAAAAGAAAATACCAGCCGTCAGACAAGCGATCCCTCGACACCAACGTCTTACCGCCAAACACGGCTGGTATTTTCTTTCCACGTAAAAGCCTAAGTAGGTGTTGGTTGACTATCAAATAAAAGTAGTTTCCACCACCTTGAAAAGGCTAGTCTCAATGTCAAGGAAGGTCAAGTGCAAATACCAAAACACCAGATTTACTCACAGCCGAAGAACCAGTATTATACTTCCAACTTGCTGGAATGACTAGGACGATATCACCTTGACCTGCCCCAGAAGCAGTGGTTGTGGCTGTAGGATTGTTTCCAGTTCCTACTGCTTGAGCATAACCCAAACCAAGTGCGTAACTGCCACCCCCAGGCAGGGGGTTGGCGGTCGTGTAACCAATACTTTTGGTGGAGGTTGTGGTACCAGTCGCTACTGCCGTAGTACCCACTGCGGCTCCAGCACCTCCTAGAATGTCAGTAAATTCAGAAATCGGTTCCAAATGGCTTAAATCAGAAATAATCATACTAGAAACTACCTGGGTTGATTTACGTTTCTGATAAGAATGTATCTCTTTTTACGTCAAGTTAACAACTTCGTTAATATTTTTTTATGTTGAAAACCTTAAAGATTCTGTGAAATATGAAATTATTAGGACTTACGCACTGTACAAAAGGTAAATCGTATGTGTAGCGTAATTTGCTCGCTCCAGACATTTGAGAATTACCGCCCTTGATCATATCTAGTTAAAACTGGGCAACCGTACCAGAAGACTTGTTTTTTAGCGTCCACGTTTGTGCAATTTCGGCGCTTTATTGCAAATATACAGCAAAAAACCGACTGTCCAAAGCGCCGAAATTGCGACGGTTGCCCAGTTTTACCCAAGTTTCCCCAAAGCCAGATGGGTGGCGAACGCGCTTAAGATCATCGAAAAACCAGGTTTGAATGCCCCAAAGCTATACCCTCATATTTGGTATTTTCTGCTCAAAAGTAAGTCCTAGTCATCCTGACTACTCCTTTCGGTGCTGTGAAGATTACCGTTTAGGTAGGAGGGGAGCGCTTGGGTGCACCGGGTGAGAAATTACATCGGTAATCTTACACCGGGAAGGGAGTAGTTTATGCGGTCAAATATAAAAATCGATATCACTGATCCGGTGTTAGGACAAAAGTAGATGTGTTACAAGACAAGAGACTGTATCGCTTAACCGCAGCGTGAGTAACCAAGCTCCATGTCGGGTGCGATTCCCGACAGTTACATCAACCAATTAATGAGGCATAATTATGCTGAGAAGGGATGAAATAGCAGAGATATCATCGGTAGTCTTAGGCGTGTTCGGTTCAATTTCAATTGCCGTCGGGGTTGTTGCTAGTGCAGCTGGAATAGTAGGTATTGCTGCAAACAGAGTAGCCAAACTTTGGCCAGATCAGCAACCAGCGTTACAAAACATTTTATTCGGTGGCACAGGTGCAATTGGCGGCGGAATGATGATGGTGGGGACATCAATGGCGATCGCTGATAATTTCCGATCAAGAACTCAGCAACAGCCCATTACCTTCAGCGATGTTCCTCCGGCAAAATTAACGGTTCCGATTGGGTGCAGTGGTTGCAAGTATTTCAGTGGCGAGAAACTATTGCCCTGCGCGGTGCATCCTGAATTGAAAGAGAATTGCACAGATCACGAACCTGTTACGAATTCGCATAAATAGAGAAAAGTGGCTCGCTGTTGGAAATATTTTCAACAGCAGATGGAGCACAATCCCAACCAAATCAACCAACTTCACAACACACTCCGAAAAAAGTAACTAGAGGCGATCACAAACGTCTACAAGTTCTAGGTTGTTGATGAAATTGAGCCAGTGTTAGGAACAACAGTAGACTAACGCTGAACAGTGCTCTACCGAAATGCTTCCAATCACTCTCAGGGAACCTAAGTAAAATCTCGAGTGTCTTTACTATAAAAAGACACTTATTCCCGCAACATGAACAGCAACTCCACAGTCAAGAAAATATTGGTTTTAGCAGCTAATCCCAAACAGACGGGACGCCTGCGCTTGGATGAGGAAGTGCGCGATATCAAGGAAGGGTTGCGGCTGGCGCAAAAGCGTGACCAATTTCTGATTGAGCAAGAGTGGGCAGTGCGTCCCCGTGATATTCGCCGTGCTATTTTGAATTATCGACCTAATATTATTCATTTTTCTGGTCATGGCTCCGGGGCTAAGGGTTTATATTTTGAAGATGAAACTGGTAATCCGCAATTGGTGACAGGAGAAGCGCTGGCAGGATTATTTGAGCAGTTTGCCAAGCAAATTGAGTGTGTGCTTTTGAATGCTTGCTATGCTCAGATGCAGGCGGATGTGATTGTCCAACACATTGATTATGTGATTGGCATGAATGATTCGATTGATGACAAAGCGGCGATTGAATTTGCTGTTGGTTTTTACGATGGGTTAGCTACTCACAATCCAGAATATGATGAAGCGACGCCTGTGGAATTTGCTTTTGCAATGGGCTGCAACGCCATTGCACTCGCTGGAGTATCAGGTGAGTCTATTCCTGTACTAAAAAAAAAGACTAACTTAGCGACTTTAGACAACCTCATCAACGTACCTGACTTACCTCTGCACTTCTTACCGCGTCCGGAACATCTGGAAACGCTCAAACAAGAAGTGCTGGGAAATACTAACAAGCCTGTGGTTATCACAGGTATGAGTCGGCGTGTTGGTGTGCAAGGTATGGGTGGAATTGGCAAAACTGTCCTAGCAACCGCACTGGCGCGGGATGAAGAAGTCAGACAAGCGTTTTCTGATGGGGTGTTGTGGGTAACACTCGGGCAAACACCGCAGCTTTTAAGTTTACAAACCGAGTTAGCTAAAGTGCTGGGTGATTCTCAAGCGGTATTTACTGAAATTGGTTTGGGAAAAACACGGTTGCGAGAATTGCTGGCAGATAAAGCTTGTTTGTTGATTCTTGATGATATCTGGCAGCGTGAACATGCAGAAGCGTTTGATGTGTTGGGTGAGCGCTGTCAAATGCTGATCACTACCCGCGATGCTGCAATTATTACAGATTTGGGAGCCAAAGGACATGAGTTGACAATCTTAAGCGAGGCACAAGCACTGTCACTTTTGGGTGAGTGGACAAATCAAGCTGTAGATATATCTGAAACAGCTAGGGAAGTGGCGAGGGAATGTGGCTACTTACCCCTTGCACTGGCGATGATTGGGGCGAGACTACGGGATAACCCAAAGAACAGGTGGGATAATGTCCTGCAAAAACTGCGTAACGCCGATTTAGAGAAAATCCGGCAACAGTTCCCAGATTACCCCTATCCGGATTTGCTCAAAGCAATTCAGGTGAGTGTTGAAGCGCTGGAACCGGATGTGAGACAGCGATATCTGGATTTTGCTGTTTTCCCCGAAGATACACTCATACCTGAAGTTTTGTTGCAGACGCTGTGGGAACCAGAAGGGTTAGATGAGTTTGACACTCAAGATGTCGTGGACGAGTTGGTGAACAAGTCCCTAATGTTGCGGAATGATAAAGCATTTTTGGGATTGCACGACTTGCAGTTTGACTACTTGCGCAAGCAAACAGGGAATTTGTCTGTGCTACACAACCGTTTGTTAAACGCTTATGCTCAAAAATGCGTTGATGGTTGGCATACGGGCGTGAACGATGGATATTTCTTCCAAAATTTAGCTTATCACTTGCATGAGGGAGGAAGGGTAAGGAAATTACAACGGTTGCTGCTTGATTTTCGCTGGTTAGAAGCGAAGTTGGAAAAAACCAATATCAATGCCTTGCTAGCTGATTATGATTTCTTGCCCGAGTATGCGAATGTACAACTGGTGCAAGGTGCGTTGCGTCTGTCAGCACACGTTTTAAATCAAGACAAAACGGAATTAGCAACACAATTGTGGGGGCGTTTGCAGTCCGTTGCAGTGCCAGAAATTCAAGCAATACTGGAACAAGCAAAGCAGTGGAAAGCGACACCTTGGTTGCGTCTTCTCACACCTTGCTTGACTCGCCCAGGTGGGGCATTACTGCGCACTCTTAGCGGTCATAATAATGAGGTAAGGGCGATCGTTCTCACCCCAGATGGCAAATACGTCATTTCTGGTTCCTTGGATGGCACTCTCAAAGTCTGGAATTGGCAAACTGGAGAAGAGGTGCGTACTTTGAGGGGTCATTATGAGGGGGTATGGGCAGTTGCTCTCACCCCAGATGGCAAATACGTCATTTCTGGTTCTGGTGACCACACTCTCAAAATCTGGAATTGGCGAACCGGGGAAGAGGTGCGTACCCTAAAGAAGGGTCATAGTTCTACGGTAAAAGCAGTTGCCGTCACTCCAGATAACAAGTATATTATTTCTGGTTCCTGGGACAAAACGCTCAATGTCTGGGATTGGCAAACAGGCGAACTTGTACGTACCCTTACAGAACGCAGCCGGGTAAATGCAATCGTCGTTACCCCGGATAGCAAGTACGTCATTTCTGGTTCCTGGGACAATACTCTCAAAGTCTGGAATTGGCAAACAGGTGAACTTGTACGTACCTTAGAAGGTGATAATGAGGTACGGGCGATCGCGCTCACCCCGGATGGCAAGTACGTCATTTCTGAGTCCTGGGGCAAAACTCTTAAAGTCTGGAATTGGCAAACCGGGGAAGTTGTGCGTACTCTCGATATTTCCGTTTCACATGCAGTTGCCGTGACTCCGGATGGTAAATACCTCATTTCTGGTTCGGCAAAGGGTAATCTCAAAGTATGGGATTGGCAAACTGGGGAAGTTGTTCGTACTCTCAGCGGTCATAGTGACCAGGTAAATGCACTTGTTGTTACCCCGGATGGCAAGTGCATCATTTCTGGTTCTAGTGACAAGACCCTTAAAGTCTGGAACTGGCAGATCGCACAAGAGGTGCATACTTCCACTGCTCATAGTTACGATGTAAAAGCAGTCGGCGTGACCCCAGATGGCAAGTACGCGATTTCTGGTTCCTTGGACAAAACCCTCAAAGTGTGGAATTGGCAAACGGGGGAAGAGGTGCGTACGCTCACCGATGATAGTGGTGAGATAGAAGCAGCCGCCTTCACGCCAGATGGCAAGTACCTCATTTCTGGTTCCTGGGACAAAACCCTCAAAGTGTGGAATTGGCAAACCGGAGAAGTTGTGCGTACTCTCAAAGGTCATAGTCATTGGGTAAACGCAGTCGCCGTGACCCGAGATGGCAAGTATATCATTTCAGGTTCCGCAGACGAAACTCTCAAAGTCTGGGATTGGCAAACTGGAGAAGAGGTGCGTACCCTGGAATATTATGAATCCTGGGGAGAGTTCTGGGGAAGAGCAGTTGCCGTTACAAGGGATGGCGAGTGTCTAATTTATGCGTCCTACAACAAGCTCTGTGTCTGGAATTGGCAATTTTCTAACAACCCAAGGATCTTAAATACAGAAGATGTGGATACCAATGATGATAGTAGTTTGATACTAGCTGCGTTGTTCAGAATGGGTATTGCTCCCCCGCCCGATCACAAGGATGGTCATAGTAGTTCGATAGAAACTCTCTGCCTCACGCCGGATGACAAATACATCATTTCCGGTTCCCATGACAAAACCCTTAAAGTTTGGGATTTCAAAACAGGCGAAGTGGTACGTACTCTACAAGGTCATAATGATAAGGTAAAAGCAGTTGCCCTCTCCCCAAATGGCAAGTATGTGATTTCTGGTTCTGATGACAATACTCTCAAAGTCTGGAATTGGCAAACAGGAGAACTCATTGCCAGTTTCACTGGAGACAGAGAAATAGAGTGCTGTACTGTTGCACCGGATGGTATGACAATTGTGGCTGGGGAGAAATCAGGGAAGGTGTATTTTTTGCGGTTGGAGAGAGCTAAGGAATAGGATTACTCAGATGCCAAGAAATAAATTTCTTGGCTCAAAGTTCAAGTCCGTTAAAACGGACTGGGTAAGTTTTTTAGTCCGTTTTAACGGACTTGGATTATTAGCCTTGAAATTTATTTCAAGGCGTACTATAGGTAAGGTGCAACATCTGAGATTACTCCTCATCGTCATATTTTTCTAAAGAAGTCATAGCCGTTCCTTGGGAATGATGATTTTTTTGATTTTTCCCATAGGAAACAGCTTGTTCTAACTGCTTGCTACCTAACGACAAGACACCATATCCTCGTTGCCAGCTAAAGGGAATAGAATTTAGAGAATTTTCAGATAGCCGATGATTTTTATTTAATAAATGGGCGCTACTACCTTTAATGTTTTTGACAAATTCAGCGATAGATAAACTAGGAGGAATTGAAGCAATTAAATGAATATGGTCTTCGATGCCGCCGATAGCGTAAATGATACAATTAAGATTATCTGATTTGTGAATAATGTAATTATAAAGTTCCGTTTCTCTATCAGGTGTAATTAAAGGTTGGCGTTCTTTCGTTGCCCAAACGAGATGATAATAAATGCGCCAAAAAGCCATAAAATGATTTGGAAATTGATGGTTTAAGATGTGATTTTTTTCGATTTTACTCGCTGGCTGGGCAATTGTCGCTGTGATACTGCCATTGAGCAATTATTTTATTCCACTGAACAATCATTTTATCCCACGTCCGCCTGGGATTCAAATCCCAGGCGGACGTCGCTTATGAGCGTGCAAATTAATTCGCAGGCGGACGTGTATACAATCAGAGGGATTGCAATTCGCCGGCGCAGGTGTATAAAATTACCTTTACTCGCTTGCTTGGGAATACTCGTTGTGATACTGCCACTGAACAATCATTTTATCCCACGTCCGCCTGGGATTTTAATCCTAGGCGGACGTTGGTTTATGAGCCTGCGAATTCATTCGCAGGCGGACGTTGGCTTATGAGCGTGCGAATTCATTCGCAGGCGGACGTGTATACAATCACTGGATTGCAATCCTAGGCGGACGTGTGTACAATCACCTCCATTTTGCCCACATCACCGCCTGGGATTCAAATCCCAGGCTCATAATCAAAGTCCGTTAAAACGGACTGATTATTCACGATTATTTGTTTCTATTATTATCCAGTCGTCTAAAGACGACTTCGCCTATGAGCCTGCGAATGAATTCGCAGGCGGACGTGGGATAAAATCTTACAATCTCCCCTGACACTCGCTGACGAGTCTTTAATACTCAAAGCATGAGTCTTTAACACTCAAAGCACGAGTCCTTAACACTCGCCCACGAGTCTTTACCTCTGCGGTGGACACAATCGCTGCACTTTCAGAGGAAGTCGCTGACATGTCTGCTGAAATGTTCGCGGATTGAGTCGCCACCAAGCAAATAATCCTAAACTTGTACCACCCACAAGCAAAACCAATAACCCCGCAAGCAATAACCACCACTTTTTCTTCTTTTGAAATTTCCCAGGACTTTGGGTTTCGTCTGTTAGCGGTGGTTGTGAAACAAGCAACTCCAGAAGCGCTTGAGAACTTGGTGTCAACTCAGATTGTTGTTCTTGTTCTTGTTCTTGTTGTTCTGGTACTATGACTTCTACAGGTCGCAGCCCGCTAAGCAATGAAGCTATAGGATCTGGGGAAACACGACAATGGGTCAGAACCAGTGAGATATTATCCTCAGCATTTTTCTCATTTGCCAATGAAATCCATTGACGGACAGCATCTTCCAAGGAAAGTTCACCTTGCAGAACAGGTACAGCGTAGTTCCGCCAAGAATTTTCTACCAAGTCATTGTCGCTCAAACCATCAGAACACAACAGTAATATACCGTCTTCTTCTAAAATAAATTGCTGAATCACAGGACGCAGGAATTCACCATCTTTTGTGCCTAATCCTTGACTCAAGGAAGTTGCCTCTGGGCGTTGCAGTGCTTTTCGATACATAGTACGAGCAGAACGCACTTCCCGCCCAGCGACATCATCATCTACTGTTAAACGCTGACAGTAGTCGCGTGTTATCCAGTAAGCACGGCTATCACCCACATGAGCTAAATAAAGTTCATGTGTATTTTGTGACTCTTTACCAGAGAGACTTTTGATAATTTGCGGTAATTGCACTGCCATCACAAGGGTTGTACCCATGCGTTCGGTGCCTTCGCGTTTTTGCTGATTATTGCAGTTGCAAATGACATTATTGACAATTCGCAAACTTGCCTCTATTTGTTTTTGAATTAAGTCCGGCGGTAAGATGTCTGCTTGTTCTTTCATCTCTGTGAGTAAGGCGCGAAGTTGCAATTTTAGAGATTGCACTGCTAGCAGACTTGCAACCTCGCCGCCTTGATGTCCACCAATACCATCACAAACAATAGATACCAGTGGTAATAATAAATCATTTGGATCAGCAGCTTCACTAGGGTAGCAAGCGTCTTCATTTTGCGTTTGTTGTGAACCAGAATCTGTTGATCCTGCTACCTTTAGGGTTAATGGCAAATCTGCTGCACATGATAGGAGTAAAATATTGAGTTGAGTGGCAATAGAGTCTAAATTTGCTTCTTCACTACGCATCTGCTGGACTATGTTGTTCAACTCTTGTGCTACTGGTGTTTTTGCAGCAGCGATCCAAGGTTGCCAACATTTTCCCAACTGCTGTAAAGACACCTCATGGGGCGTTTCTACAAGTTCCAACAGTCGCACGCACCAACCTTGCACGCGCAAATTATCTGGAATCAGCAAACTGCCAGCGACTCCCAACTCTGATAGTGGTGTCCACAGTTGGAGAATTTGGAAAAGCCAGTAAACTTGTCGTACTGCTTTTGCTTGCTCCCATGCGTCTGTTATTGCTGGGTAGAGGTTTCCGGTGTCATCTATTGGCACATTTTCCAACAGGAGAATATTATCATAAGCCAACCCATATACCTGAGGAATATGTAATCTGTGTTGATATAATCGCAGATAAGACACAATTTCTTTAGAAAATTCTTCAGGGATGTCTGGCAATAGTTCTGGTTGAGTATCTAGCCAAATGTTCGAGCTAGTGACGTCATAGCGATGTCCAACTTTCCCTCCAGGTTGGATTTTGGCGGCTAATGAACCAGTTGCCCAAAGGTAACGGTGAACTAGGGGAGTTTGAGAACTTGTAGAAACACTATCTTCTATAGAATTCATGGCTTAAGTACAGCTTTGATTTATGCAATAAATTATCCGCTGAGTTGAAATCATGCAAGTCGGAATTTTTCGAGAAATCGATGAGTTAATTTGGGAACATCCCAAATGTGTAAGTTATATAGGAATCCGGTTTGACTTGGTGAATTACAAAGTAGAGAGAGGGAACAGGGAACAGGGAACAGGGAACAGGGAACAGGGAAGAAGAATGTACAAATTCACCAATGAAATAGCACTGCTATATGAACCCAAGTTGCTAGTTATCAAAAAACGCCTGAGTTTAAGTACCAGTTCTCAATTAATAGTATTTTGCAATACTTCAAAAGGGAGTTTTCGTATGACTTATATACCGTTTCTAGGGACTAATTAGCAACTTACGTTATTATTCCTTGTCCACAGTCACGGTAACAAAGTGAAGCGCACCCTACTTTGAACACAACGCTTACACTGCGTATGCTTACTACATGGTTTAGCTAATTTACGTAAATTATGAGAAAAATTTTTGCTTTGCTTTGTTTTAGTCTAGGAATAGCTCTGGTTAACCTTAGCTGTTCAGTTGCTCAAGCTCCTAACTTACCATCTGTACCTGTTCCAAACAACCCCAAGCAACTACCACCACAACAGCCACCATCTGTTGAGGAATTGCCAATACCACTGAAAGTCACAGACAGAAAAACGTGTCAAGTGACATACCAATGCTTGGGTTGGGATGAACAACTTTGGGGTGGCAAGGGTAAAAAAGGCGATAAACAAGCGCTTTTGGCATCAATTGATAACAGCTTACGTTATTTGCAAACCAACAAAGCAAATACAGTGTATCAAAATTATCCCATTACAGAAATTACACTTGATCGCGTCCGTCGTAGCTTAATACGTTTTCGTCAACTGGTTGTAAATTCTAAGTCACCATCACAATTACAAGCTGCTCTCAATAAGGAATTTGTCTTTTACAAGTCGGTCGGTAATGACGGTAAGGGAACTGTTAAATTTACTGCTTACTACGAGCCTGTTTATACTGCCAGTCGCACGCCCACAGCAGTTTATAAATATCCCCTTTATGGACGCCCACTGGATTTCGATGCCTGGGCTAAACCGCACCCCAAACGGATTGATTTGGAAGGACAAGATGGCTTGCTAAAAGATCGAAGCCCGTTGCGCGGTTCGGAGTTATTTTGGTTTCGCGATCGCTTTGAGGCGTATATGATACATATTCAGGGGTCTGCCCAACTCAAGCTTACCGATGGTACAAAAACCTCTGTTGGTTTTGCAGGTGGAACAGATTATCCTTGGACTAGTATCGGGCGGGCACTCATTAAAGATGGCAAACTGTCCCGAGAAAAAGTAACAATGCCAGCGATAGTTAAGTATTTCCGCGAAAATCCTCAGGATTTAAATCAATACCTGCCACGCTGGGAACGCTTTATCTTTTTTAGGGAAACCAACGGTACGCCTGCTACTGGAAGTATAGGTGTGCCAGTCACCCCAGAGAGATCTATTGCTACAGATAAATCTCTTATGCCTCCAGGGGCGCTAGCGCTCATTTACTCTTCATTTCCCTATCCCAAAACAGGAGGAGGGTTGGAGTATCGTAAGGTAAGCCGTTTTGTACTTGACCAAGATACAGGAAGCGCCATCAAAAGTCCAGGACGGGTTGATTATTTTATGGGGACTGGTAACTTAGCAGGCGATCGCGCTGGTGTAACAGGTGGTAATGGAGAACTTTACTACTTACTACTCAAAGAATGAACGTGGGACTTAGGACTTACGCACCATCTACCAGAAACCCGGTTTCTTCGTTCGTATTTGGTTGCGAAACAGACGATTTTTGCTCTTAACCAGGTTTCTTTGCGTAAGTCCTGGAAACTGTCAAACACTCGAAGGCTACGATAGACTGGAATTATGTTCTTTTGATTAAACATTTTTGTTGCTAATAGTCATCAAAATTTACTTTTAAAAATTAATTTTTGCTTTCTGGAAAGAGTCAATGCGTGAGTGTATCTAATCAAAAAAATGCATTGATGGTGTGAATCTATTCTCTAGGATGGCACTATGCCAAGTACTACTTTAATTTGGCTTTTGGCTGGTTCAGGTCTTTGTTTGTTAGAGCTGTTTATGCCAACAGCTTTTGCTGCCTTTTTGGCGGGAATTAGCGCCCTTGTTGTGGCGTTTCTGTCTCAAACGATTTTGGGCAAGTTATGGCTACAAATTGTGGTTTGGCTGTTCCTTTCCACAGTTCTAGTCGTACTTTCTCGTCGGTTTATAACTTTGCCAAAACGCAAAACGAAAATTCAGCACGCAATTATAGCCGAAACTTTAACTGAGATTCCAGCCGGAAAACCAGGACGAGTGCTATACGAGGGAAATTCTTGGCGGGCACGTTGTGACGATGAGACACTCAGCATATCACCCAATCAAAGAGTTTACGTCACAGGACGCGAAGGGACGACTCTGATTGTGATGCCAGAAAATCTGTTGGACTCGTGAGGGAACAGTGAACAGTGAACAGTGAACAGTAAACAGTGAACAGGGAACAGTAAACAGTGAACAATTGATAACTGATAACTGATGACTGCTAACTGGTAACTGATAACTGGTAAGTGGTAACTGATAACTGATGACTGATAACTGGTAACTGATGACTGATGACTGATAACTGTTAAAAATTTGGATAATTCATTATGGAACAGTTTTTTTTACTTGTTTTTCTCGCTTTTGGCGGTTCTGCCATAGCTGGTTCTGCCAAAGTTGTGAATCAGGGAAATGAAGCCTTGGTGGAACGCTTAGGAAGCTATAACAAAAAGTTAGAACCAGGACTTAGCTTTCTCGTTCCCTTTTTTGATCGGGTTGTCTTCCGCGAAACTATCCGAGAAAAAGTTTTAGATATTCCGCCGCAACAATGCATCACCCGTGATAACGTCTCCATTACCGCTGATGCGGTGGTTTACTGGCGCATTATGGATATGGAGAAAGCCTACTACAAAGTAGAAAATCTCCAGGCGGCGATGGTTAATTTGGTGCTGACTCAAATTCGTGCCGAAATGGGCAAATTGGAATTGGATGAAACTTTTACCGCCCGTTCTCAAATTAATGAAATGTTATTGCATGACTTAGATATTGCAACTGATCCTTGGGGCGTGAAAGTGACGCGGGTGGAACTGCGGGATATTATCCCGTCACAAGCTGTTACCGAGTCGATGGAATTGCAAATGTCGGCGGAACGTCGTAAACGAGCAGCCATTTTAACTTCCGAAGGCGATCGCGAATCAGCCGTCAATAGCGCCAGAGGTAAAGCTGACGCCCAAGTTCTGGACGCAGAAGCCCGTCAAAAAGCGGTCATTTTGCAAGCAGAAGCAGAACAAAAAGCAATCGTTCTCAAAGCACAAGCCGAACGCCAGCAGCAAGTTCTTAAAGCGCACGCGATCGCCGAATCTGCAGATATCATTGCCCAAAAAATGAAAAATGATCCTGTTGCTTACCAAGCTTTAGAAGTTCTGCTTGCCTTGGGTTACATGGATATGGGTGCGACAATTGGCAAAAGCGATAGTAGCAAGGTTATGTTTATGGATCCACGCACGATACCTGCTACTTTGGAAGGTATACGCTCGATTGTCTCTGATGGTCAAACAACTGACTCAAATCTTCCGTATACAGGGGAAGTGTCTCCAGGAAATAATCATCATCGCTCTAGCTAGAGTGATCTCAGTGAGAACAAGAGGACAAGAGAAATCATCACTCTTGACTCTTGACTCTTGACTAATGACTAATGACTAATGACTAATGACTAATCACCAGTTTGAGCTAATTGACATTGAGTACACAAACCGAAAAATTCTAGAGTGTGGTAAAAAATCTTAAACTTGTGTGTAGACTGTAGTTGACCCTCTAGGTCATGGACGGGACATTGATTAATCGGGATGGAAGCACCACACTGTAGACAAGTCAGGTGGTGCTTGTCTTGCTGGGCTAAGTTGTAGAGGGCTTCACCATTACCTAATGTCCGCACTTGCACCAGACCTTCAAGTTTTAAGGATTCTAATGAGCGGTAAACTGTTGCCAGACCCATGCTTTGGTTACGGTTACGTAACTCGACATAAATATCTTGGGCGGAAATGCCTTGTTTAATGGTTTTAAGCAAGTTTAGAATACGCTCTTGACTGCGGGTGCGTACGGCTCTCATAGACAAATTAGTATAGTAATAAAACGCCAATTGTATTTGAAAAAGTTTCTTTTAAGGTATTCTCCTGCTTAACTTTTAGCTTAACTCTCATAACTTGTGCTTCTATTGTCGCCCAATTGGGACAGAAAGATATAGTATGAGCTTAGCAGTATTCAGCAAAAGCCAGTGCAAAGGAAGTATCTAGCCAAAATTTTTGTCACTCTCCGTCCTTCAGTTCTGGATCCAGCTGGAGTCGCAGTGCAATCTGGGCTGAAGCAAATGGGATACGATTATGTTGAGCAGGTGCGGATTGGCAAGTACATTGAAGTCACTCTCATCTCAACCGATGAAGATACAGCCCGTCAGAACTTAGATCGGATGTGTGACCAAATGCTTGCAAATCCAGTCATAGAAAATTATCGCTTTGATTTGATAGAGGTTGAGTCACAGACGGGAGTCTATTAATCTGCTTTTTCAGAGTCATTAGTCTTTTGTCCTTCGTCCTTCTTTTTATAAACTTCGACGAATGACACATGCCTAATGACTCATAACTCATGACTAATCACTAATAACATGAATTTTGGAGTTGTTGTTTTTCCGGGTTCTAATTGCGATCGCGACGTTGCTTATGTCACAAGAGACTTGTTGAAGCAACCTACTCGCATGATTTGGCATCAAGAAACTGATATTTCTGATGTAGATCTCATGATTATACCAGGTGGCTTTAGCTACGGGGATTATTTACGGTGTGGTGCGATCGCCCGCTTTTCACCCGTGATGCAGCAAGTCATTGAACACGCTCAAAAGGGCAAATTTGTCCTCGGTATTTGTAATGGGTTCCAAGTATTAACTGAGGCTGGGCTGTTGCCGGGAGCGTTGGTGAAGAATCGGGATTTGCATTTTATATGCGATCGCGTTCCTGTGAAAGTCGAGCGTACAGACCTTCAGTGGACGCAAGGTTATCAAAATGGTGAAATTATTACTTTGCCCATTGCTCACGGAGAAGGGCAATTTTACGCAGATGAATCTACATTATCAGAGATTGAAAATAACGGTCAAGTCCTGTTTCGCTATGAGGGAGATAATCCCAACGGCTCAGTGAACAACATAGCTGGGATTTGCAACCGTCAAGGGAACGTGTTGGGAATGATGCCGCATCCAGAGAGAGCATCTGACTCGATGCTGGGCGGTAGCGATGGGTTGAAGTTGTTCCAGGGGTTGTTGGAGAAAGTCGGGGCGTTGGTGTAGAAAGGGGGGGGACACAGCTACCAAAATAAGCTGATGCATTTGTATGGGGTTATCTCCAGGCTGGAAAACAAATGCTTTTCAGCTAAGTGAGGTACACCAATGACAAGGCTAACAACTGTTAGCCCTTACAATCATGACTGAAGATTATACCTTATAAACTTGCAATACGCTGTTACTAAAAGCACATATCTTCTTTATTATATTTTTATCCAAATAACATATTTACTTAAAGTCAAAATTATGATATGTGATATCTTTGATAAGAAGCTTATAACTGGTATCAAAGTTTCAAAATTAAGATTACCTTTAATTTTCAATTGTATGTGTAGTGAAATCGTTATCTGTATGTAATTTTTTCCATTTAACTAGAGTATATGAACCTATAATTGTAAGAATTCAGGAGCCAGAATATTCCTTCCTGGTAAGCTACGCGAACAGGAGTCAGAAGAGTTAAGAATTCCGTTGAAAATTTGACGAAAAGAAGATACAAAAAATCATAGACTCTTTAAAAATTGTGACTTCTTAACTCAAAAAGTGCTGAATTTTTACCTAAAGTTTTCAATTATTTCATAACACAAAAATTGTCTACAGGACTCATTTTTGATTTTTGAAATTTACGTAGTAGGGTGCGTTATGCCTGCTGGCTAACCCGTCATCATCAGGCTTTAGTCCGTTATGCACCAATACGGTTCAGTTAAGGAGAATTGTAGGTTGGGTTGAACATAGTGAAACCCAACAAAGTCCCGAAAATGTTGGTTTATGTCCTGCGGACACGCTGCGCGAACGTTCCTCAAACGCCAGACGCCTCTGTCGGGAAACCCTCTGGGTTTGCGTAGCGCCCCCTATGCCTGCGGCACGGCTACGCCTATCGGGGCTAGTTGCACGCCAGTCCCCTGGCTCGGGGGGAACCCGACAGCCAGTCGCCACAACGGTCAAAGCTCGTCGCTTGGGTTGCTTCCCCCGACAGACTTTGGGGGAACCCCAACGCCAGATCCCTCTGTCGGGAAACCCTCCTGCAGGACTGGCTCCGCAAGGCGCTGCTCTGGGCACGGGGCTGGCTCCACAACGCGCTTAACCCGACGCCCTTCGGGTATGCCTGCGGCACGCCAAGGGCGAACGCCAGTCGCCTAGGTCGGGAGACCCCTTCGGGTATGCCTGCGGCACGCCAAGGGCGAACGCCAGATGCCTGGCTGTCGGGAGACCCTCCCGCAGCACTGGTCTCACCTCCTGCAGCGCTGGTCTCACCAGATACCTCTGTCGGGAAACCCTCATCAAGTACTGGCTCCCTCCGGGAACGCCCGTCGCCTACGGCGGGAAACCCGCCTGCAGCGCTGGATTCACCGCAAGGCACAACTCTTGGCAGCGCTGGCTCCCCAACCTACTAAATTTAAGGTTTTTGGCTCTAACTGAACCGTATTGCGTTATGCACTCTAATACAAGGGGCTTTTACTACAACGGAACGCCACATGCTAACTCCTGCCCTGACGCTGGGCGTAGGGAACAGTGGTACGCCTGACGGCTAGCGCGTAGCGTGCGCCTTGCGCTTACAAGTCGGCACAGCCGGACGCCCTTCGGGTATGCCTACGGCACGCCTGAGGGCTAACGCCAGTCGTGGCGTCCGGGCTGCCTCACCCCTGCACCCTTCGACTACGCTGAGGGTGAACCGTACTGGCTTCCCTACAGATACTTAGATTTTTTCACCCTTCGGGTTCGCCCTAGTGGGAACGGCCACGCCTTACGGCTATCGGGGAGAACCTCCGGTTCCGCTGCGCTAACGCAGTCGCCTAGGTCGGGAGAGCCGTCATTCGCGCTGTCTCACCAGATGCCTAGGTCGGGATATCCTCATCAAGCACTGGTCTCACCAAATCAAATTGGATTCCTATATGAATTCAAATTATTACTGTTTGTTATTCGCAGGAAAAATGAAATTAGTAAGACAAGCTGTCCTAAATGTTTTTGGTATTTTTTCTTTAAGTTTTGTTGCTCCAGTTGCCTTATCTCAGGAACCACAAGTAGGTCTTGAATTTAAAGGCTTTGGACTAAATGTAGCCCAAATAACCATAACCGAATTTTTTGGAGAATGCCCAGGAGAGGACATTGGAGAAGTTAAAGCACATTTTATCTCTTCAATAAATCCTCCATCTGCAGGTCATCGAGTAGTTATTCGTAACGTAACTGAAGGTATGAAGTCTACTCCAATTCCTTATACTAATCGTGAATATGATGACGGGCGTCGCTCTCAAGGAATTACCCTGATTCCAGGAACTGAGCACAAACGAAGAACTTTTCGTTTTATCCCCAACAAAACTAATACATTTGAATTTGAAATTTTGCAAGACAAACAAGTGATAAACAAGGGTTCATTTGAGAGTGTAATTAGTACTACCAATAAAAAGGTAGAAAGAAAGATGACATGGAGATCAGAAGAGTTCTGTGTTGATACAGATAAGACATATATGAAGGATTGTAAAACTCCGGGAATTCGAGAAAAGGGTTCTTGCCCTGATAGCTCTACTTATAAATATCGAAATATCAGACATCTTGAGAGTAAAAAAAAAGCTAACCAAGATGGAAATTATAAAATTCCGCCAATGAATATTCCGTCAATGAATATTCCGTCAATGAAGATTCCGCCAATGAAGATTCCATCAATCAACAATCCACCAACTAAGTAGCTCAACTCAGATTTTTCGGTGCTTCCTCTGCGGTTTTTTAATTATTCAGATTCAATCGGAAACGATTTTACGCACTTGCGACGAAAAATAAGGCTTTGCGAACGCTCGCAATAGACCTCTCCAAAAATGATATTTAGTGCAAGCGCGGGGTATTGGTTTCATAGCCATTTTTGGAGAGATCTAATGACAGAAGTGCCTTATTTTTGCCTAAGTCCTGTGCAAGTTTGCCCACAGCATTGCTGAAAATGTACATAGGGACTGGGTATAGCCAAAGTCAAAGTTTCATAGGCAAAAGTTAAACCAGTTATCAGTTACCAGTTATCAGTTATCAGTTATCAGTTATCAATTGTTCACTGTTCACTGTAAAACAAGAATGTTTTTAACCTTGCGGGTGAAACAGTTCCTAAGGCGGGATAAACTCGCCTTAGGAACTGTTTGACTTTTTACTTTGCGCGCTTCCCAATCCCTAATTTTCTTATTTTTAGTAAATGGTGCTAAGCGTCGTAAGTAGCTGTCCCGCTAAACTTAACTTGAGCAGGACTAGGATTTGCACCGATATTGCGGTCTACATAACGTACTTTTTCACGACCTTCCTTCACTTTTTCTGGGAAAGTACCATCAGCCGGGTGTATATACTGAGTTTCTCCGTTAGGATAAATCCGGTAAACTTTGTAGTCTGTAATTTTCAATTTCCGCAATACCTGACCACCCAAATAGATGCCGTACTCCTTACGAGCCAAAGACAGCACGTTTTCACCTTGGCGCATAATGGCGGTACCGCCTGTTGGCAGTTCAAATGCTTGCTCTTTGGGGCTAGTCCAAGTGATGGCGTACTTTTCTTCCAGTTCTGCTTTCTTAAGCAAGCCGCCAGTGCTGCCACCAAATACCGGAGTTTGTCCAGAAAGTTTTTCTGCCATAAAGTTTCTCTCAACGTTTTTACGGCATCCTATCACTGCAACAAGGATCATGTTGCGATCGCGTTATAGTCTGTAACAGTTATTATCTATTGATCATTATTTATGAGTCTTTAGCTGTAAGAAAGGACTTTTTACTCTTGACTTTTGAGGACTTTCGCTCTATGCTACCCGAAATCATGGGTATGGTGAAGTGAAACTGACTGCCCTGGTTTTTGCCATTTGATTTGGCCCAAATTTCTCCACCCCACCCATTGACAATTTGGCGGCAAATTGCTAATCCAAGACCTGTGCCACCAGCGGTACGCCGCAGCGCTCCTTCTTCTTGATAAAAGCGGTCAAAAACGATTTCTAGAAGATGTGATTCTATACCGCGTCCAGTGTCAGCCACAGTCACCTCCACCATTTTTTTTCGGTTGCGTTCACCTTTAATAGTGATCTGTCCGTCTGTTGGTGTAAATTTACAAGCATTGTCTACGAGTTTTGCCAGCACCTCCACCAACCAATCTCCATCAGCTTTGACCAAAGGGAGGTTTTTGGCAAGTTGAGTTGTTATTTTGGGCACATTTTGCGAAGCAAATCGGCTGCGAATGCGACTTAATGACAAATCCACACACTCTTGTAAAGTAAGCGATTCCGGATGCCATTCCACACGACCGCTTTCTAGATTGGAAAGCGTCAGGAAATCTTGTATGAGTTTGCGCATTCGTTCTGAGTCAGAAAGAGCAGTGCTTAGCATGACCTGCTGTAAGTCTGAGGGCATATCCGGTTCGCTGGCAAGACTTTCTAAGCATACCTGAATGGTAGACAAGGGGGTGCGAAGTTCGTGTCCAGTAATAGCTATCAAGTTGCTGCGAGTGCGGTCAAGGGCTTCTAACTGTTTGTTAAGATCTTCTAAGTTAGCGTAAGCTTCTGCTTGAATAAGAGCGGCTCCCACTTGGATGGCAATAGCTTCTACCAAGTCTAAATCCCCTGATTGCCAATCGTGTAAAATTTCGTTGCAGTAGTGCAGTTCGACGATACCCAACAACCGCCCCTGGTAGAATACTGGTTCCATCAGCCAAGAACGAATATCATACTTTTTGACGAGTTCCACAAGTTCTTTAGAACTGGTGATGCGAACATCCGTATAAGTATCAGTCAAATAAATTCCTTCGCTTTGGAGGACAAGTTCCCTGAATAAAGGATTGTTTTCCAACGACCAAGTTTTTCCTGACAAAGATGACACACCGGGACGCAAAAATTCATGTTCGATGACGGCTTTGGCTTCTGTCTCTTGAGCGCGGTAAATTAGACAACGACTAGCCTCTAAGTTCTGTCCGAGTTCTTGGGTTGCGATTTGGAGAATTTCATGAGGGTCGAGCGATCGCCTAATCGCGGTGCTAATCGTATTGACCAAACGCTCCTTCCGTGCTTGAGCCGCGATGGAACGGTATGCTTTATGCAATTTGTACTGACTGGCTTGGAGGTAAGTCACCAAACGCTGCACAAAGGGGTCAGTGTCTATGTCGCAGGCATATTCGTTTGGCGATTCTACTTTTGTTTGGCTTGTATTCTCGCTTATCCCAAATCTCAAGCGTGCTTGCTGAATTTTGTCTTCCAGTTCTGGTCTGTAAACCAAAATCCTGTCCAATAATAATTCAGCTGCTTTGAGACTTACTCCCCGTTCTGCTGTCCAAATTCCTTCAAACCTACGCGCCGTGTCCATATCTAAACTTGGACTGATCTCCCGTAGTTGCTGATTTTTGGCAACAGAACCTACGCTCTCCCGGCAAACCAAGCAAGTTGCATAGTTTTGGGCAATGACTACCAAGTGCCATTCTTGAGTTAAGCCATCATCTGGTTCAAAAGCTATTTTTTCATAATATTCCGAACTGTTGGTAAAGTCCGTTTCGGGTGCGGATAATACGTATATTTGATTACTACGCTGAGCAAGCCGCTGATATCGATGAGCTTCTTGACGGTAAAATCGCTCTCTTTGGAAGCTCGCAATGACAAGAGGCTGCTCCAAAGTAGCAGCCAACACCTGGTCTTCCATCGCGTGGGAAAGCGCCGTTAGTGAAGCTTTGAAATATATTTGAGGTCTCAGGTGGGGTAGAGCCTGTAGCAGTTCACTCAGCACAGAAGTCGAAATGCTCATCAATTTTATAAAGGAGCCACAATCTGGACAAAATCCAAGTCACAGCTGCATTGTACAAATTACAACGGACTCTCAGCTAAATTAGATAGTTGCGATATGTAAAGAATGGTGAAAGACACGTTCAAAGTTTTGGCAGACGCAGCAATTTGTTTGAGATAACGCAATACTTGGCTTGCGGTTTCCCACCAACCAACTAAAGGCTGTTTTCGGAGTATCATAAGCATTTGTTCATCTTCTGGATCACCATACAACAAGGTTGGTGAGGGATTTCCAAAATCACTTTTTTTAAATTTCTGCCTTTACAACTCTTAACTAGACTAAGGAGTCCTCGCCAGTTAAGCGTGCAGGCATTTTTATTTTACGACCACCAGGTGCCCTATGTACCATGCTCAATACACATTTGTTCCCAGGAATTTGTCCAAAACTCTGCCCCTGCTCTTTGCTCTGGTCTTTTTAAGTTTTGTGTACCTCGCCAGATCGCAAGAACTATTAGAGGTCAGTCGTTTGCTTCATTCAATATTTACGCCCCAGTTTTCAGTTCCAGTTGATGAATTTCAACAAAAAATTTCTTCAAATTTGAAAAATCAACTATTATTCTCTGAATATAAATAATTTTTAGCTCAAAAAGTTGCGTTTTGTAAAAAATTAATTTATTTTTTAATTTTATTTATAATAATTTTCTCGTAGCAGTTTAAATAAGAAATGTTAAGATTTTGTCTTTGTGCGGAAAAAGCGGCGATTTCGTTGTCCCTCTAAAGAGGTTTCTACATCTTGCCATTTTGAAGAAAAACGGCTAACAAGACAAATAGCAATCAGAATTTTCAACGCTTTTTCATAAAATTTCTATAAAGTAAAGATTTATAAAGATTTTATGTTCAAGGTTTGACACAATGTGATTACGATTTTTCCTCAATGGCTCAAATCTACATCTAAGTCTTTCTTTCCTGTTGACGCTGTTGCTTTGATGAAAAACTAGACCTGTACACGGAATTTTGGCTGATGACACCGGATACATTGATGACACCGGAAAAACTTTCTCTAGACGGAAAAACTTTTGTTCCTGCTGAGCAAATCCCGATCCCAGAGTGGCCTCGCACTATAAGCGAAAGACCACAACCGACGCTAACGGTTAAAGATGATGATTTATTTTTGGTAACAGACACTTTAGGCAATATCTCTGGCTGTTCACTTAACGATGGCAATCCCAGTATGGGATTGTTCTGCTGTGACACACGCTTTCTCAGCCGCCTTGAGTTGCAAATCGACGAACATTCGCCAGTGCTACTCAGCAGCACTGCTGATAAAGGATTTTCTCTATCGGTTTTATGTACCAATCCCAAAATTGGAGACCGTTTGAGAAACGACACAGTAGGCATTCGTCGCGAACTGGTACTGAATGGCGCATTATTTGAAGAATTAGAAGTATCAAATTATAGCACAAGTTCCGTTAGCTTTGAACTTAGCATTAGCTTTGATGCGGATTTTGTAGATTTATTTGAAGTTCGGGGCTATCACCGTGGTAAACGGGGTAGACTTTTACGCCTTGTGGAACCCACACCTGAAGAAGGAACATTAAATAGTGATGGTGTTTCTTTTGTGTCTGGGCAAGATGCAGAAAAAGAGCAATCTTTGAGTCTTGCCTATCAAGGTCTGGATGGGTTGGTGATGGAATCTCGCATTCAATTCCAGCATCGACAACCAGATTATTTTAAGGGTTACACAGCCGTTTGGCGGTTGGAGTTAGCTTCTCATGAAACCCAAAAGTTGGGCTACCGGGTGAATTTGTTGAGAAACAATAAACCTAGTTCCATTGTTAGCGCCGCTTTTACCCTGACACAGGCGAAAGCCGGTGAAATCATGGAAGAGCAACAGTGGGTGCAACAAATTACACAAATTCGTTCAGATAAAGGAACATTCAATCGAATTATTGAAAGGGCTGAGCAAGATATGTACTTATTGCGTCAGTCCTTTGGCAAGCATAAGACAGTTTCGGCAGGAGTACCGTGGTTTTCTTCGCTGTTTGGGCGGGATTCGCTCATTGCAGCGGCTCAAAGCCTCATGCTAAACCCTCAAATTGCCAAAGAAACTCTACAAATTCTCGCGTTTTATCAAGGCAAAACAGATGATGACTGGCGCGAGGAAGAACCAGGTAAGATGTTGCACGAGTTACGGTTTGGTGAGTTGGCTCGTTGTCAGGAAATTCCTCACACTCCTTACTACGGTACAGTCGATGCGACTCCCTTATGGCTGATGCTGTATGCAGATCATTATGCTTGGACTCATGATCTAGAAACCTTAGAGCAACTTTGGCCCAATGCTCTGTTGGCAATGGATTGGATTGACCGTAACATGAGAGAAACTGGCTACCTCAGCTACTACCGCAAATGCAAACAGGGTCTTGACAATCAGGGGTGGAAAGACTCTGGCGATTCTATTGTCAATCGTAAGGGAGAGTTAGCCACTGGAGCGATCGCCCTTTGTGAAGTCCAAGCTTATGTCTATGCTGTCAAATTACGCTTAGCAGAAATTGCCAGACTCAAAAAGCGGATTGACTTATCAGATCGCTGGACAGAAGAAGCAAGAAACCTCAAGCTTCGTTTCAATAGAGACTTTTGGATGGAAGACCAGGATTTTTGTGCCTTGGCTTTGGATGGAGAAGGTAAGCACGTAGATAGTATTACATCCAATCCCGGTCAGTGCTTGAGTTTGGGCATTTTCACACCAGAAAAAGCTTACAGTGTTGCTGAACGTCTGCGGGCACCAGATATGTTTAATGGCTGGGGTATTCGCACCCTAAATAGCTTGTCACCAGCTTACAATCCAATGGGTTATCACATTGGTTCTGTTTGGCCTCACGACAACGCACTCATTGCAATGGGGTTACGTTCCCTCGGTTTAATCGATCAAGCCTTGGAACTTTTTCAAGGTTTATTCGACATGACTGAACAGCAGCCTTATCAACGTCCTCCAGAGTTGTTGTGTGGCTACGAGCGCAATGGTGATAACGCGCCTGTACAGTATCCTGTTGCTTGTACACCTCAAGCATGGGCTACTGGCAGTATCTTCCAGTTACTGCAAATGCTGGTAAACTTGGTACCCGACGCTCCTAACAACTGCTTACGAATTATCGACCCCACTTTGCCAGAGACGATAAATAGTTTGTCACTGCATAATCTCAAAGTTGGTTCTACCATACTTGATTTGGAGTTTGAGCGTTCTGGTACCACAACTGCTTGTCGTGTTGCAAAAAAACGCGGTAACCTGAGAGTGGTTATTGAAGCGTAAACCAGAGTGTTAAGTTATAAGTTTTGTAGACGCCCTAAGGGCGTCTACAAAACTGTGAACTGGTGAACTTTTTAGCCTTCTTCTTGTTGATTATCATTTCTGTGTCCTGGAGAAGCTTCATAAAGCTCATCCAATTTTTGTCGCGCATCGTCAACGTTGATTGATCGCATGACTAAAAGTGGTTCTTTAATTAAATTGCCAGTCGCATCTAATAACTCTGGATGGGGTCTAAACTGCTTAGTTGATGGATCGTAAGGATATCTGCCTTGGTTTGCTGAAGCTCCAGATCTTGCTGGATAAATCCGCTCTGTATCAAAACTGAACATAATCAGGTTACGAATTAAGTTAGCGACAGCTATAAAAGCTAGAATGGTAAAAGCAAAAATGTAAAGCAGATGTAACATTGTTCTTTCCTCCAGAGTTCACAAATACTAAAGCTATATGTTGTAAAAAATTTTCCTTAGTTGATACCTGCTGATGCCGTTTATGATGGTGATGCTAAATGGTTAACGCAATTTTTGTGCGCTCAGTCTCTTTGATTAAGAGGGATATTTTTAACTTCAGGGGGAGTATCTTAGCATAAACCACATCATTGTTCTATCTCAGATGATGTTAAAAATTTTTTACTATCTCACCTATATATCGTCTTTGTGTTGCCAACTGTTCTGTTGCGAACGGAATCGCATTGCCACATTCCAACACTTTGTGACTAATTGATGCCAAGGCATCAATGTTGCCATATCAATACCAACTTGTCCACCGGTTGCTGTAAACAGCATTTTCGCTGTGTTCACTTCCTCTTGTGCTTTCTTGACTTGCGTTAGTAAGTCAGATTGTTCATGTTGACTCATGAATGATAGCTCTTCCGTTTCCAGAAAACTGCGCGATCGCGCAAACCAGTACTGAAAATCTTCTAACAGTGGTTGCAAAACTGTTTTCAGCAGTTCAGGTTCTGGTAAATTCGAGTCTCGCATAAATGAAAAGCATATTTCTAACTTTCTTACTAATATTAACTCTATTTAATATTCTTAACATTTTTTTCGTCTCTGCCATAAGTCTGAAAATCAAACTTGATTGTGCTATTGATTACACTTTCGTCTGGGATAGATTCGCTGTATTTCTTACATATACAAGCAGGGGATCTCAAAAAAAGGGTCTGTACTGGAGATAAAGACATTTTAGTTGTACGTGTTTTATATACTTTAAGTAGTATATTTTACTGAAGCCAGATAGCTATGACTGAATATGTACAGATCCTCTGTCAAAAAACCTGCATAGTTTTCTCATAAAAGGTGTCCGAAAAGCGGATTAACAAATCTATATGATGTACTGTCTTGGCGCTGACGTATTGCAATTTTTCTTGCTCTAAAAACATATTCACTTTTCGGTTGAAACATACAACCTCCTCTAACACGATAGGAATCGCACCGACTGTCGGGAAAGCCCTGGGAGGCACGCAGTACTACCTCGACTCCCCAAGGATTAGAGATGTGTCGTAGACGGTGGAGTACATTTATATCACACCTTTTGTGAGATGATGTTTTTTCGCAACTAAGAAATTAGGGCACTTAAAACCCCGAGCCAGAACTTTCAAAGCTTAAATTCAGTGAACCTGAATTCCGATTTGAGTTTTGGGTTATTTCTTTGTTGGTTAGATTGAGTTAACATAATACTATCTTACAATTAAAGTTAAAATTCACTTCTCAAGCGTCACATTTAGATTGAAAGAGGGAACTCACATGGTCGGGTTTGAACCACAAACAAAATGTCCTAAGTATATAGAAATTGCTCTTAGCTAGAAATCAGAAGTTGGTTTTATTTTTTTAGTAGAAATTGGAGACCTGACAATGGCAACATATCAGCCAGACCAAAAGGAATTCAAGGTGTTCTAGTTAAAGGAAAGGCATATGCATAGAAATATATCGCACCCAAATAGTTGGAGGTTGATGTAAGTGCTCACAAATAGAGTTTAGAGTTGACTGTCAGGTCTGCTACTAAGCGCTCATTGTCTTGTGACCAATAGCAACTAGCTATGAGTATTTTTTATATAAAGGTTATTTTTGACTTATAAGTAGATACTAAATGACATGATGGATTATCAACAATAGATTTTCTGAGGGTAAATCATTAGGAGATAATTATATCCTTAAATGAATCGGGATCATCTTGCTAAAGACAGAAATTCTCAGAAAATCACAAGTCCGACAAAACTGTAAAATAGCCCAGGTTTATATTTGGGTATGATTTGTCATAACCTCAACTCAAGAAATCATCATTATTACAATCACTTCGCTAATGGTACAGCAGCAAATATCGCCAAAATCATCTAGTCAGCAAGAACAAGTGGAAAAAATATATTTACCACGGACTTCAGAATCAGAGATCTTAAAGAAAATTCGCCATACCGCTTCTCATGTGATGGCGATGGCAGTACAGAAGCTGTTTCCCAAGGCGCAAGTCACAATTGGTCCTTGGATTGAAAATGGTTTTTACTATGACTTTGATAATCCGGAACCGTTTACCGATAAGGATTTAAAAGCCATTTACAAAGAAATGGTGAAAATTATCAATCAGAAATTGCCAGTCGTAAGAGAAGAAGTTAGTCGCGAAGAAGCTGAACGCCGTATTCAAGAAATTAACGAAGCTTATAAGCTAGAAATCTTATCAGATATCAAAGAGGAACCAATCACAATTTACCACTTAGGAGATAAATGGTGGGATTTGTGCGCTGGACCTCATGTGGAAAATACGAGCGAACTCAACCCGAAAGCGATTGATTTAGAAAGCGTTGCTGGCGCTTATTGGCGTGGCGATGAAACCAAAGCGCAGTTGCAACGCATCTACGCTACTGCTTGGGAAACGCCAGAACAATTAGCTGAGTATAAGCGACGTAAAGAAGAAGCACTGCGACGGGACCACCGAAAACTAGGTAAGGAATTAGGATTATTTATATTTTCTGACTTAGTGGGACCAGGGTTGCCCTTGTGGACACCCAAAGGAACTTTATTGAGGAGTCTTTTAGAAGACTTTCTCAAACAAGAACAACTCAAACGGGGATATTTACCAGTTGTCACTCCCCACATTGCCAGAGTGGATTTATTTAAAGTTTCCGGACATTGGCAGAAATATAAAGAAGACATGTTCCCGATAATGGCAGAGAATGAGGAAGCCGCAGAACATGAACAAGGCTTCGTCCTCAAACCCATGAACTGTCCTTTCCACATCCAGATATATAAAAGTGAGCTGCGTTCTTATCGGGAATTACCAATGCGGCTAGCGGAATTTGGTACCGTTTACCGCTACGAACAATCTGGGGAACTAGGTGGATTAACGCGAGTGCGTGGTTTTACGGTTGATGATTCTCACTTGTTTGTCACCCCAGAGCAACTAGACAGCGAATTCCTCAACGTGGTAGATCTGATTTTGTCTGTGTTCGGTAAACTGCAACTAAAAAACTTTAAAGCTAGACTGAGTTTTCGTGATCCAGCTAGTGATAAGTACATAGGTTCTGATGAAGCCTGGGAAAAAGCCCAAGGTGCAATTCGCCGTGCTGTGGAACAGCTAGGAATGGAGCACTTTGAAGGCATTGGGGAAGCCGCATTTTACGGTCCCAAACTCGACTTTATCTTCCGTGATGCCCTTGAGCGTGAATGGCAACTAGGAACCGTGCAGGTCGATTACAATCTGCCAGAAAGGTTTGATTTGGAGTACGTCGCTGAAGATGGTTCTCGCAAACGCCCAGTGATGATTCACCGTGCGCCTTTCGGTTCCTTGGAACGACTCATCGGTATTTTAATTGAAGAATACGCAGGAGATTTTCCTTTATGGTTGGCACCAATACAAGCAAGATTGCTGCCAGTGGGTGACGCTCAACTGGATTACGCAAAAGACGTGGTGGCGCAAATGAGAGATCTTGGTATCCGCGCTGAAGTTGATGTCAGTGGCGATCGCCTAGGTAAACTCATTCGCAATGCCGAGAAAGAAAAAATTCCCGTAATGGGTGTGGTGGGAGCAAAGGAGGTGGAAACCAACTCCCTAAGTATTCGCACGCGAACCTCTGGAGAGTTAGGAACTGTGCCTGTATCAGAAGTCTTAGACAAAATGAAACAAGCCATTGCTAACTACGACAACCTTTAACACAAGGTAGAGATAAGGGTTTACCCTGAGCGGACTTGTGCTGAGCGCAGCCGAGGCAGCCGAAGGGTGAGCTGTGTGCTTGCCCTTAAAAATTACTTCATATAAATATTCTCAAAAAAATGCTATGACTACTACAAAAGAAAAAGTCCAATCTTTGTTGAGCAAATTACCAGACGATTGTTCTGTGGAAGATGTTCAATATCATCTGTACGTACTTGAAAAAGTCCGTCTGGGATTGGTAGTGGTTGACAATCGAGAAACTCTCATCTCTCAAGAAGAAGCCGAGGCGCTGTTAAGAAAATGGCTTATCGAGTAGTTTGGTCTCCCAAAGCCCTCGAAGATGTAGACGCGATCGCGGCATACATATTTCGTGACTCCGCGTCCTTTTCTGCCACAGTAGTCCGGAAGATACTTGACTCATCTGATAAGTTGAGCTCCAGTCCTTATTCAGGTTCTGTCGTTCCAGAATTTAATGAGGATACCATCAGGGAACTGTTTGCTTACACTTATCGAATCATTTATCAAATTCAAGAGGACACCGTAACTATTGGGGCAGTCATTCATGGTAAAAGGCTCTTGGCTCAACGTCTAGATATAGATAGATAAGCCAAGAAACCTTTCTCCAGACAAAAAGCAACAATCAACAAGGGTGGGCAATGCTCACCCTTCTACAATTTTTGATAGTACAAAACACAAAATCGATTTTTTAACTGAAGTTTATCGTTCCTTGCCTCTCAATACGGTTCGCTTAAGGGGTAAAGGGTAAGGGCCTAGTTTTGATCACACAAATCAAAAATGAGGATTAGTATAAGGAATGTAACTTCCTCACAATCCGCGCGACTTACTCATGAACTTCTCGACTTATGTCATGCACTTAGTTGGTTCTGGTGCGATGGCTTATTATTATGCTTTGCAAATCCGTGATCTCAAAACCCGCCCGAATGTGCTTGCAGGCTTTCAGTTAGCTGAGTCTGGTTCAGTTCCATATCTGACAAAGCTGGGCGATCGCGCAGCAGCAGAAGGCGACACATGGCTTGCCGAAAAGCTAGCAAAACACGCATCCGATGAAAATAGGCACGGTCAAATTTTTGCCCATGCCTTAAAACAACTTAACAAAAAAGTTATAGATTTCAAAAGTTTGCCTCAGAATACAGAGGAAAAGAAAACTCAACAACGGCGCAGCCCCTTCTTTGCTGCATACTATGAAGGTTACTCTCAAGAGCAGCTTAAACCTGAGACAATTGATTGGGATGTGTTCATGGCTAGCACCTACATCTTAGAATTGGATGCAAGCAAAGACTTTACCCGCATGGCGAACGTGTTACCTGAACATGATCCAATTGCTCGTAACCTCAAACTAGGGATGTTGAGCATTGCTAATGATGAAACAGGTCATGCGGCATATCTTTATGAAGCCATGACACGGCGGATGTCTGCAAGCAAAGTGCCGCAACTCGTGGATCAGTGGCGTACTCGTAAGGTCAATGCCTTGGTAGCATTTGCAGGTAATATGTTGCAAGGCAATGAAAATAGATCTTCTTTGGTGCAAGATGGTGCGCCATCGGAGAGTGAATCTGAGTTGATGGTTGCGTAAAGAAGAAGGGGTGTAAGGGGGTAAGGGGAGCCAGTGCGTTGGGGAGCCAGTACTGCAGGAGGGTTTCCCGACTTGTAGACGCCCTTGGCGGCTTCCCGCTTTCTTAGCACCTGGCGTTGTAAGGGGGTAGGGGGAAGAAAGTAAAACACTCTTACCTCAGATCTTGCACCTCGACCTGAATACGCCTTGAACTTCAGTTCAAGGCTTATAACCAAAGTCCGTTAAAACGGACTCAAACGCATATCCAGTAAGCTTTAGCTTACTTGAGCTTTGAGCCAAGAAATTTATTTCTTGGCGGACAAGAATTATGGTGCAAGATCTGAGTTACCCAATCTTATTCCAAAGTTACACCCCTTTCTTGGTCATCAAAACCCTGGTACCGAACCACTATTAGACGAAGTGCTGGAAGCGCAATTATTCCAAGCAATTTCCTATCAATAAAAATGATATCTTAGCAAATGCTAATGTAAAAAAATCAGTGGTCCAAAAGTCAGTTAATAGGTAGAGGTTGTGAAAATTCTGCTGGTAGAGGACGATCTCCCAACCGCAGCAGTACTGTGTGAGGTTCTTACGGCTCAGTACTATACGGTTGATCTGGCAAGGCATGGTCAAGATGGGTTGGTATTAGCAACATCATCGAACTTTGACTTGATCTTGTTGGATCTGCTGATTCCCAAACTCGATGGTATTAGTCTTTGCCGTCAACTTCGCGCTCAAGGAGTTCAAAAGCCGATTCTCTTACTCACCGCCAAAGATCAGAGTGCTGATGTGGTCAAGGGATTGGATGCGGGCGCAGACGATTATATCACAAAACCCTACGAGTTGTCTGAATTGCTAGCACGGATGCGGGCGTTGCTGCGTAGAGGACAAACCGAGCTAGCGCCAGCCGTCCTGACGTGGGAGAATCTTTGCATCAATCCTGTGTCGGCAGAAGTGACTTACAAAGGGCAACTTATATCTCTAACCCCCAAAGAATATAGCCTGCTGGGGCTGTTCCTGCGTAATCCGCAGCGTATCTTTAGCCGCAGTGACATCATTGATCGCCTTTGGTCAATGGATGCCATACCTAGCGAAGCAACTGTGACTAATCTGATTAAAGACTTGCGGCACAAGCTAAAGGCTCAGGGAATGTCCGCCGAGGTACTAGAAACCGTCTATGGCTTGGGCTATCGACTTAAGACTCCACCGAAGACTGGGGGAACAAAGGGTGTGTTCTCTGGTGAACAGGGCGGACAGATACACAGACTTCCAGAAGCAGGGAAAGGAAAACGTCAAACAAATCTTGCTTCAGTCAACAAAGTCATAAAACGTTACAAAGATACGTTTGTCCAACGGGTAACTTTGCTAGAACAAGTAGAACTTGCCTTACTGGCAGGGAAATTGCAGCCCGAACTCCAGCACCGTGCGAGCAACGAAGCACACAAACTGGCAGGGACACTGGGATCGTTTGGCTACCAGACGGGATCGAAGTTAGCGCAGGCGATTGAACATCTCCTCATAGACGACAAGCCTTTAGCGCCAACGCAAGCCCCTCAACTCTCAAGACTCCTGAGCGAACTCAAAGGGACGCTTAGTAAACCTCCCACACCACTAACTATCGAACAGTTTGAGCCAACTCAAATTCCTCTGGTGCTCGTTATTGATGATGCTGACTTTTCACGTCATGTGGAAAAACCAACGTCAAACCTAACCCCCCAGCCCCCTGACCCTAATCCCCAACGCCAGTCGCACGCCAGGTGCTACAACGGGGGGAACCCCCGCAACGCACTGGCTCCTCAAGTCGGGAAACCCGCCCACGGCGCTGGCTCCTCCGTGGGGGCCCCGAGTTCCCTAAAAGGGAAGGGGGAGAATTCAAAGCCTCTCAAAAAGCAGGAGAGAGGAATGGAAGCGAGGTTGACCGATCCCGTGAAAAGTAAGATCGATGATCAATCCTTGAGCAATCAACTGAAAACCGAAGCTATGAGTTGGGGAGTGCGGATTGAAGTGGTTAGTAATTGGGCGATCGCTCTGGCAGTGATTTCTCAATCTCCCCAGGCTGTTTTGCTTAATCTCAATGGACAAGATCCGGTTGAAAACAGTTTAACCTTGCTGCAAAAACTCAAGGAGCAGCTTCCCACGACACCAATTTTGGTAATAACAGAGCAAGACAATCTTACACACAGAGTTGCTGTTTCTCGTTTGGGAGTACAACGATTTTTACACAAGCCAGTGGGCACAGCTGAAATATTTGAGGCGATACGCGAAGCGTCAAGCCTTCGGCTTATCGCCCAAGTTCTGCCCAAATCTCAAGCTTCCCAAGCCAAAGTGATGATTTTAGACGACGATCCAATAGCACTGGAGCTATTAAGCAATCTGCTGCAACCTTGGGGGCTGAGGGTGAAGACTTTGCAAGATCCCCAACAGTTTTGGGAGGTATTAACTACCGTAACACCTGACTTACTCCTGATCGACTTGGAAATGCCAACATACAGTGGCGTTGATTTGTGCCGCGTAGTGCGACAAGATCCTAAGTGGGGAAATTTGCCGATTTTGGTGGTTACTGCTCATACAGACTTAGAATCGATTCAGCAGGTATTTGCGGCGGGAGCCGATGATTTTATCGGTAAGCCTGTAGTAGGACCTGAATTAGTCACCCGTGTTATCAGTCGCATTGATCGCTCCCGCTTACAGCAAGAACTAAAAACCTTGAAGCGGCGAATAGGAACTTAAACCAAACAATTCGTCATTCCTAATTAATTCAAATATCAGAGCCACCTAACTTAAGTTGATGATTACCATCCGAGGCTACCAACTGCTTGCCCAAATCTACGAAAGTGTTAATTCCTTGGTGTATCGAGGTATCCGAGAGGAAGGTAATCAACCTGTTATTCTCAAAGTTCTCAAAGATGACTATCCCACACCATCTGAGTTGACTCGATATAAGCAGGAATATGAAATAACTCGAAATCTCAATTTAGATGGAGTGGTTAAGGCGTATGGCTTAGAACCGATAGAGAGAACTCTGGTCATTATCCTTGAGGATTTTGGCGCAACATCCTTAAGTCTATTAAAGGAAGCAGGAGGGAGTTTTTGCCTTTCCCCAATTTTTTCTTTACTAGAATTTCTCAAGCTTGCCATCAAGATAGCTGAGATTTTGGGTACGATTCACAACAGCAATGTCATCCACAAAGACATTAACCCTTCCAATATTGTTCTCAACCCAGTAACTGGACAACTCAAAATCATTGACTTTGGTATTTCCACTTTCATTAGTCGTTCTCATCCGACTTTGAAAAATCCCAATGTTTTAGAAGGCACTTTAGCTTATATCTCACCGGAACAGACGGGACGAATGAATCGGAGTCTTGATTACCGCACGGACTTTTACTCTCTCGGTGTTACCTTCTACGAACTGCTGACAGGAAAACTACCATTCCAAACGAATGATGCCCTAGAGTTAGTACATTGTCATATCGCCCAACACCCAATTCCACCCCATCAGCTTGTAGAGAGTAAGGGCGGTACAGTTATTCCCAAGATAGTTTCAGATATTGTGATGAAATTGATGAGGAAAACTGCAGAAGAACGATACCAAAGTGCTTGGGGGCTAAAAGCTGATTTAGAAAAATGCCTTCAGCAATTACAAACAACTGGCAACATTGAATCGTTTTCCCTTGGTTCTACTGATATTTCCGACAAGTTTCAAATACCCCAAAAACTCTATGGACGTGAGGCAGAAGTTGAAACTTTACTGTCAGCGTTTGTTCGCGTAGCGTCTCCGCAGGAGAAACGAGTCGCAGGCGGAAGAGGAGAGGAAAACCCCCAATCATCACTCACGACTCACCAATCCCTAATCCAAAATCAAAAATCAAAAATCGAAATGATGTTGGTGACAGGTTATTCTGGTGTTGGAAAATCAGCTTTAGTACGAGAAATTTATAAACCTATTACTGAAAAACACGGTTATTTCATAACTGGTAAATTTGACCAGTTTAAGCGAAATATCCCTTACTCTGCTATTGTAAGCGCGTTCAGCGGATTGGTATACCAACTGTTAGCTGAAACTGAAGCGCAGCTTGAGCAATGGCGAGAAAAACTTGGATCTGCTTTGGGTTCTAATAGTCAGGTGATTATTGATGTCCTTCCGCAAGTGGAACTGATTGTTGGCAAACAGCCATCCGTACCTGAGTTAGGCGCTGGTGAGTCGCAAAATCGCTTTAATCTGGTTTTCCAAAACTTTATTCGGACATTCTGTCTAAAAGAGCATCCCATAGTCATCTTTTTGGATGATTTGCAGTGGGCAGATTCCGCCAGTCTTAAGTTGATAGACCTCATGATGACAGATGCAGATACACAATATCTGTTTCTGATTGGAGCGTATCGAGATAATGAAGTCAACTGCACTCATCCATTGATGATGACTCTTGATAGGTTGCGTAATGTTGGAGCTATTATCAATTCTATTACCTTAGCTCCTTTACAAACTGAGTCTATCAGCAAGTTAATTGCTGATACATTGCATGCAGACATGCCATCAGTCAACCAGTTGGCATCCCTTATAGTGCGTAAAACTGATGGCAATCCTTTCTTCGTTAATCAATTTTTGAAAACACTGCACGCGGAGAATTTCCTGACTTTTGATTTTGAACGCAATGGTTGGCAATGGAACTTAGCTCAAATTCAGGCAATGAATATCACTGACAATGTGGTGGAGTTGATGATTGGTGAGTTAAAGAAATTGCCAGAATCCACACAGCAGATTTTGCGTTTAGCAGCTTGTGTTGGTGCTGAATTTGACTTAAAAACCCTTTCTATTATTTGTGAAAAATCTCATGGCGAAGTTTTTTCTGACTTAATGACAGCAGTTCAATCCGGATTAATCTTATGTATATCTGAGTTAGATACAAACCTATTCATTCAAGATTATAAATTTTTACATGACCGAGTACAACAAGCAGCTTATGCTTTGATAGATGATGAGCAAAAAACAACCCTTCACCTAGAAATAGGTCACCTACTATTACAGAATACCTCAGCAGATGCTTTATTAGATGGGTTATTTGAAATTGTCGATCATCTCAATCTTGGGCTTGAATTAGTAACCCATCAACAAGAGCGAAATGAAATTGCCAAACTCAATCTGATGGCTGGTCAAAAAGCCAAAGCAGCAACAGCTTATGGCGCAGCACTTGAGTATTTGAATACAGGGCTAAAACTTTTAAATGCAGATAGTTGGCAGCAAAAATATGACTTAACTCTAGCGTTGTACGAAGAAGCAGCAGAGGCGGCGTATCTGAATCGGGATTTTATCACAATGGAGCAATTGGCTCTAGTTGTGTTAAAAAATGCCAAAACAGTGCTAGATAAAATAAGAGTTTATGATGCAAAAATTCAAGCTTTTGTGTCAGAGGGCAACCTCAAAGAAGCTGTTCAAATCGGGCTGCAAGTACTAAATTTGTTAGGAGTGATATTACCAGAAGAACCAAGCCAGTTAGATATTAAAAAAGGATTGGAGGAAACAGCTTCACTTTTTGAGGGGCAAAAAATTGAGGACTTAATCGACCTACCAAAGATGACCGAACCCGACAAGCTAGCAGCAATGCTTGTCCTATCGAGTATAGCATCAGCTTCGTTTATAGCGGCTCCTAATCTTTTCTTGCTGATTGCACTATCAAAAATTAATTTATCTATCAAATATGGCAATGCAGAATTATCGGCATTTGCTTATGGTCAGTATACAGTTGTTCTGTGTGGAATACTCCAAGACTATGAGTCAGCTTATAACTTTGGCAAACTCTCTGTAATTTTGGGTGAACGCTTAAATGCTCAGAAAGAAAAAGCCAAAATCTGCTTGGGATTTGGTGCTCACTCAATGCACTGGAAGGAGCATATCAAGGAAACAATATCTATTTTGATTGAGGGTTATCAAAGCGGAGTTGAAACGGGTGATTTTGAATATGCTGGTTATTGTGCTTGTTATGTTTGTGAACATTTATACTTTCTTGGTTCTGAACTGACACAGTTAGAACAAGAGATAGCGATTTATAGTAAAGCGATCGCTCGAATCAACCAAGAAGCATCTTTTAATTGGACAGCAATCTTTCGACAAGCAGTCCTCAATTTGTTAGGTAAAGCTGAAAATCCCATCCGCTTATTTGGTGATGCCTATAACGAGGAGCAAAGCCTACCACTTGCTATCAAAGCCAATAATAGAATAGAACTGTTATTTTTTTACTTAAATAAACTTATATTGTGTTATTTATTTGGTGACACTCAACAAGCCGTCCAAAATGCAGTACTCGCGAAACCATATCTAGAAGGATTAAGTACAATGCTAGTTACTGGTTTACTGCATTTTTATGACTCGCTTGCACATTTGGGTGCATTTGTCGAGGCTTCAAACTCCGAAAAAGAAACTTACCTTAATCGAGTGAATGCAAACCAAAAGAAGATGCAGAAATGGGCATTTCATGCGCCGATGAATTATCTGCATAAATTTTATTTAGTCGAGGCAGAGAAAGCACGAGTTTTCGGTCAATTTTTTGAAGCTGAGGAGTTTTACGAAAAAGCAATTCAAGGAGCAAGGGAAAACGAATTCATTCAAGAAGAAGCTTTAGCTTATGAGTTAGCTGCCAAGTTTTATTTAGCGCGTGGTAGATTGAAGTTTGCCCAAACTTATATGCAAGAAGCTCATTACACCTACACACGCTGGGGAGCAACAGCAAAGGTAAAGGATTTAGAACAACGCTATCCCCAATTTTTTCCCAAAACAGCACAGAGGAACAAAGCTTACACCCCTAATGCAATTTTCAGTACCGATTCAAAAACATCTAGTGAACTCGATTTGAGCAGCGTTCTCAAAGCCTCACAAACCCTGTCGGGTGAAATTGTGTTAACTACGCTCTTAGAAAAGATGATGAAAATTGTCTTGGAGAATGCAGGGGCACAGAAAGGTTATCTCCTGAGTTTTAAATCTCAGCTTGAGCCTGGGAACAAGAATGGGCAATGGGTGATTGAGGCATCAGGAACTGTTGATAATAATGAGTTCAAAATATTACCATCTATTCCTATTGAAACAGTTGGTGGCAGCAGTCATAACCGTATGGTTTGTGATGCGATCATCAATTACGTTATCCGTACTCAAGAAAGTGTTGTTTTGAATGATGCTTCTCGTGAAGGCAATTTCATTCGTACTCCTTACATTGTTAAACAGCAACCGAAATCAATTTTGTGTGCGCCCCTGCTCAATCAAGGTAGTCTGGTAGGTATTTTATACCTGGAAAATAATTTGACAACTGGAGCTTTTACGCCAGACAGATTGGAAGTCTTGAAACTGTTATCTTCGCAGGCAGCAATTTCGATTGAAAATGCCAAGCTTTATGCCGAAGTGCGTGAAAGTGAGAGGAGGCTGACTCAATTTTTAGAGGCAATACCCATAGGTATCGGAGTGATAAATGCTCAAGGTATACCATGCTATACCAATCGCATGGCAGTGGAATTACTGGGTAAAGGAGTTGTGCCATCAGCTACAGCCGAACAATTGGTAGAAGTTTATCAACTTTATGTTACGGGGACATCTGAGCAATATCCGAGTGAACAATTACCAATTGTGCGGGCGTTGAGGGGGGATCAGGCGATCGCAGATGATATAGAAATCCACCAAGGAGGTAAGATTATTCCCATCGAAGGTCAAGGAACACCCATTTTTGATGAAAAAGGTAACCTTGCCTATGCTATTACCACGTTTCAAGATATCACAGAACGCAAACAAGCTCAGCAGATTTTAACTGACTACAATCGTACTTTAGAAAAGCAAGTTGCTCAAAGGACAGCCGCTTTACAAGAGAGTGAAGCGACTTTAAAAGCAGCTCAACGAGTTGCTCATGTGGGAAACTGGGAATTTAATCTCATTACACGGAAATTTACATGGTCAGAAGAACAATTTCGCATTTTTGGTCTTGATCCAACTCAAGGTGAACCAACTTACGAACAATACATCCAGCAGATTCATGTAGATGACCGAGCACCAGTGCAAGAGGGCTACGCGCGAACGATGAAGACTGGCAGAGGGGAGGAATTAGATTTTCGTATTATACGCCCTAATGGTGAAGTTCGACACGTTTCTCGAAGATACGAGGCTGTCATCAACGAGCAAGGGCAGATAATTAAATTCTTCGGAACGATAGTTGATATTACGGAGCGCAAACAGGCAGAATTAGATCTGCAACAGCAAAAAGACTTGCGCGAGGCGATTTACAACGAATCTGCCGATGCTCTGTTTTTAGTCGATTCTAAAACATTACTGATTTCTGACTGTAATTATCGAGCAGTAGAACTGTTTGAAGCACAGAGTAAAGCTGAACTGATTGGCATCCAAGGGCACACACTTCAGCTTCGTCCATTTTCCTCAAACGAATTAAAGGAAATCGTCACAGAAATTGACCAAAAAGGCTTCTGGAATCGGGAAATTGAATATGTAACCCGAAAAGGAAATCTATTCTGGGGCAACCTGGCTACTAAGCGCGTTTCAATAGCTAATCAAGTTCTCAATCTAGTGCGGATAACAGATATTACCGAGATAAAACAAGCCGAAAGAGCTTTGCGTGAAAGTGAAGAGCGGTTCCGCTATGCGTTTCATGATGCCCCCATTGGTATGGCGCTGTTGGGATTAAATCATCGCTGGCTACAAATCAATCCGATGCTAGGTGAAATGCTTGGCTGTTCTGAATCAGAGTTACTAAACGTGAACGCATTTGAGCGAATTCACCCAGAAGATGTTAATCAACTTCAGGATTGCATTAAGCAAGTCCTCACTAACGAAAATCGCAATGCTCAAGTGGAGTTGCGCTACTTGTGCAGCGGAGGACGCATCGCTTGGGGACTAACGAGCTTGTCGTTGGTACGAGATTCCCACAACGGGTCTTTGTATTATGTCACACAGATCCAAGATATCAGCGAACAGCGGGCTATTGAGCAGATGAAAAATGAATTTATTTCCGTTGTGAGTCATGAACTTCGCACCCCGCTTACGGCGATTCGAGGATTTTTAGGCTTGCTCAATACTGGTATGTACGACAACAAACCCGAAAAAGCCAAACGAATGCTCCAGCAAGCTTTGACAAACAGCGATCGCCTCGTACGTCTAGTTAATGACATCCTTGATTTGGAACGCTTATCTTCAGGGCGAGTGCAGCTTGTGAAGGAGGTAAGTCAAGCAGAAGATTTAATGCAACGAGCGGTTGAAGGGGTACAGTCAATCGCTCTTGGAGCCTCCATTACACTCTCGATTACTCCCACCACTGCTTGCGTCTGGGCTTCCCCCGACTCTATTATTCAAACACTAACCAATCTGTTGAGCAACGCCATCAAGTTCTCCCCCCCTAACTCGGTTATTACCTTATCAGCCCAACCTCAGTTTGACTCAGTTCTGTTTCAAGTCAAAGATCAAGGTAGAGGGATTCCCGCCGACAAGCTAGAAACAATTTTTGAACGCTTCCAACAGGTTGACGTTTCCGATTCTCGTGCTAAAGGAGGAACCGGCTTAGGTTTAGCGATTTGCCAAAGTATTGTTCAACAACATCAGGGCAGTATTTGGGCACAGAGCAAGCTGGGTGAAGGCAGCACTTTTTATTTTACATTGCCAATATCATCAAGAGAAAATCATGACTAAACGCATCCTTGTTATTGATGATGAAGAATCGCTGCAAGACCTTATCTGCACTTGCTTGGAGGATTTGGGAGGGTGGGAGACACAATCTGCTCAATCGGGTCATGAAGGACTTCTTAAAGTCCAAGAGTATGCTTTTGATGTTATTCTCCTTGATGTATCGATGCCCGAAATGGATGGCTTTCAATTCTACGAGCAACTCAGAGCCAACCCAACAACTCAAACGATTCCGGTGATTTTGCTAACTGCTAAGGTGTTATCAGACGAGCGTAGGCGCTTTGCTCAAATGGATATCGCTGGAATTATCACCAAGCCCTTCGATCCAACGCTGATTTGCGAACAAGTAGCCCAACTGATGGATTGGAGTGAGTAGATCTCGGCGTTAAATTTTATAGCAGGGAACAGGGAACAGGGAACAGGGAACAGGGAACGGGGAACAGGGAACTACTAAGACGAAGCTAATTCACAAGTTAATAAGGGCGATCGCTCGCGCGATCTGATGGAATTTGTCGGCTGAGAATGAATCTACTATTTGAGCCAGAGTCGTTTGAGAAAAAATTTAGCATCCCTATAAGTTCCTTATTTTTTATTGATATGTTTAGCGCATAAGGTTGGGAAAAGGAAGTTTTAAAAAATCCCTAGCATTCTGACTGGAATAAAATGCAGCAACCTTGGTGTCCGCCCGGAGGGCGGACACCGCCTCAAAGAGCTGCTATTGGATATAACTAGTCGATAAAGGCTGAAATATGCACACAGCAGGGTTTATAAAAAACTTTTTTGTTTACTGACCTTATGTATGAATTTAATCACACCGATTCTCCGTAAGTATTTGAAACAGAGGTTCGAGTGTCCTAGCTTGTTGTTACTGCTGATTCAATCTCTTTGTTTTCAATCTCTTTGTTTTCTAATAACAACTTAATATGCCGTATCAAGTTGCTGGTAGCCTTCGTAATGACGATCTTTCATATGTTGTTCGTCAGGCAGACGATCAACTTTATGCTAGCTTGAAAGCTGGCGATTTCTGTTATGTCTTAAACTCTCGCCAGATGGGTAAGTCATCTTTACTACAGCGGACAATTTCGCGTCTAAGCGAAGAAGGCTATGAATGCCTTTATTTGGACATGAACAGATTGGCTACCAATAATATTACACAAGAACAATGGTATAAAAGCGTTATTTTTAGCTTGTTCCACAGCTTAAATCTTAGACAACAAGTCGATTTCCAAAAATGGTGGGATATACAAGCAGGTACTTCTTCGGTGCAAAAATTACACCAGTTTGTGGAAGAAGTATTGTTGATACATATTCAAAGCAAATCTCGCAAAGACGGCAAAGCCAAACGCATTTTTATCTTCATTGATGAGATTGATAGTCTGTTGAGTTTGAATTTTCCTGTCGATGACTTTTTTGCTTGGATTTCTCATTGCTACAATCAGCAGGCAGACAACCCGAATTTTCAACGTTTGGGATTTGCACTATTTGGGGTAGCCAATCCATCTGATCTAATTTCTGACAAATACCCCACACTTTTTAATATGGGTATTCCAATAGAGTTACATGACTTTGAATTGCATGAAGTCACTCCTCTGGTTCAAAGGTTAGAGGAAGCGATTAGCCAAAGCGAAACTGTTATGCGAGAGATTATCTACTGGACAGGAGGACAGCCATTTCTTACCCAAAAACTTTGTCAGTTAATAGTTCAAATTGCCTTAAAAACATCTAATAAAACAATTGATTTACCAAGAAACACAGAAGCGTTATGGGTAGAACAATTGGTGAAAACGCATATTATCCAACACTGGGAGGTAAAAGACGATCTAGAACACCTCCACACGATTCGCGATCGCCTACTTTTTAATAAACAGCGTGCAGTCCGATTGTTGAGTCTTATACAGCGAGTGTTGCAAGCAGAGGAAAGTCAAACATCTGGTGTACCTACCGACGACAGTCGAGAACAAACAGAACTTTTACTATCCGGATTGGTTGAAAAGCGCGACGGCTATCTTAAAATGAAAAATCCCATCTACCGTAGTGTCTTCAATTCTGAATGGGTGAGTAGACAAATGAGTAGACAAATGAACTGCCCCGCCTACGCGGTGGGGTAGTTTACTAAACAACTATAAAACCATCAACGCCGCAGTAATTGAGATTTTCCCACGCGCCACAACGTCAACGACACAATGAAAACTAGGGCAAAGGGGAAAGCGAAAAACCCCAAAAGAAAACATAAACCCAACTGCAATTTACCACGTTGAGCAAATTTAACAACTGACTTCTGCCACTTTGGTATAGCCCAAGCCTCGATAGGAAGTTCTAGTTCTTGTTGAATCTGGGCAGCTTGAAAACCAACTGCGTAACCTTCCTTAATTCTGCCTGTTAAATTATAAAGCTGGGCAAGACTTTGAAGTGACTTGGTTTCACCTTGGCGGTCGCCTATCTCTCGTTCGATCGTTAATAACTGCTGATAACAGTCAATTGCTTGTTGATATTGTTTCAAGGAACAGTAAGTACCGCCCAAATTATTTAAAGAAGCAGCTTCACCATTGCGATCGCCTCTCTCTCGATAAATAGGCAGAGACTGCTGATAGTAATCAATCGCCTTTTGGTATTCTCCCAAGGAACGGTAAGTATTGCCTAAATTACCTAGAGAAGTAGCTTCACCATTGCGATCGCCTATCTCAAGATAAATAGCCAGTGACTGCTGATGGTAATCAATCGCCTTTTGGTATTCTCCCAAGGAATCGTAAGCATTGCCCAAATTACCTAGAGAAATAGCTTCACCATTGCGATCGCCTATCTCGCGTTTAATAGCCAGTGACTGCTGATAGTAATCTATTGCTTGTTGGTATTCTCCCAACGAATAGTAACTACTTCCCAAATTACCCAAAGAACTAGCTTCACCTTTGCGCTCGCCTATCTCTTGTTTAATAGCAAGTGACTGTTGATAGTAATCAATTGCTTGTTGGTATTGTCCCAAGGAATTGTAAGCATCGCCCAAATTACCCAAAGAACTAGCTTCACCTTTGCGCTCGCCTATCTCTCGTTTAATAGCAAGTGACTGCTGATAGTAATCAATTGCTTGTTGGTATTGTCCCAACGAATCGTAAGCATTGCCCAAATTATTTAGAGAAGCAGCTTCACCTTGGCGATCGGCTATCTCGCGTTTAATATCAAGTGACTGCTGATAGTAATCTATTGCTTGTTGGTATTCTCCCAAGAAACAGTAAGTACTACCCAAATTATTTAGAGAAGCAGCTTCACCTTGGCGATCGGCTATCTCGCGTTTAATATCAAGTGACTGCTGATAGTAGTCAATTGCCAGTTGATATTGTCCCAAGAAACAGTAAGTACTACCCAAACCGCCTAGAGAATTGGCTAGAAATTCACGATGACCAGTTTCTCGTAAAACTATCAATGCTTGCTGAAAGTAATCGATTGCCTGTTGGTATTGTCCCAAGGAATTGTAAACACTTCCTAGATTGCATAGTGAGCCTCCTTCACTTGTGTGATCGCCTATCTCTCGAAGAATAGTCAGTGACTGCTGATAGTAATCAATCGCAATTTGGTTTTGTCCCAAGGAATCATAAGCATTGCCCAAATTACCCAGAGAAGCAGCTTCACCTTTGCGATCGCCTATCTCAAGAAAAATAGCCAGAGACTGCTGATGGCAATCAATAGCAATTTGGTTTTGTCCCAAAAAATTGTAAGCATTGCCCAAATTACCCAGAGAAGCAGCTTCACCATTGCGACTACCTATCTCGCGTTTAATAGCAAGTGACTGCTGATGGTAATCAATCGCTTGTTGGTATTGTCCCAAGAAATTGTAAGCACTGCCCAAATATGTGAGAACATTTGCAAATTCACTGTTTTTATCTTGATTACTGGGTTGCCATTCCTTTTCTAGTCGGCTAGATAGTTCAATAATGGTAGTATAGTATCCTCTCAAATCCAAAAAATCGTCGCAATAATAAAGAATGTTATAAGCTTGTTGATATTGCTTGAGTTCGCAGTGGTGATGAAAAATTTCTAGTTGTGGTCTGATATCTTCTATCGTCTGCCAAGATTCTTGAGCAATAGATTGATAGTAGGCGATCGCTCTTTCATGTACTTTGGTTAAATCACCCGCTTGCTGTTTCAGATAAGCCAAAATTAACGGCTGAAACTCAAATACCCAACCGCTTTCTATTTTGTTTTCTTGCAAAAGCGAACGTTTAGCCAATCCCCGCAAATCCGCTTGTGTCACTTTTTGTTCTGGTAAAAGTGCGGCTGCGGCTGTGGCGTTAAAAGCGGGGCGATATACGCTTAAATTAAATAATAGTTGTTTTAACTTTGGCGTTAACCGGGCAATACTGGCATCAATAATCTTACCAATACTCGCTTCTGAGTCGTATCGATGTAACCCCAAAATCTCAAAGATATTTTGTCTCAAAGCGCTGATATCAACCACATCCCCTTCATCAGCGTGCAATACTCCAGCCACCAGCTTGATTAATAAGGGATGTCCATCCGCTTGCTTGACAAATTCTCGGATTTCTGCGTCACCACCTTGAATATCTAAATCTTCTAGCAGTGCTACCCCAGCATCGGTTGAAAGTCCTTTCAATGGCAACCAACGGCAGTAATTGAGGGTATTGGGCGGTAATTGAGGTTGTTCGCGGCTAGTCACTAAAATTACACTTTCAGTGTGGCTACTCAACCACCGCAGCAAGAAGTCATAGGGTTGAGTCGATGGGTGGTATTATCCACCGCACCTCTCAGTTAGATCCGGACGTGCTCATTTCTGTGCATCCGGCTCCCGATGTTCTAGGATTTCTCCTTGCTCATGTGGTGGTATTGGTGGCATTCCCGATGGACTGCTATGCAGTTCTTGGTTGCCCAATTCTGGTGATTTCCGTCTACGTGATGTAGGTGGACTGTATTTCCAGGAATCATCTTCATTCCACAGATTCCACATGAATGGTTTTGCCGTTTTAAGGCTTTAGAGGTATGTCCGTCGTAGGGCTTGCTGTTGCGCTCGCTCCAGTACATTAAATCTCCGTCGAATGGTGATTTATTGCCTGTGACTTTGACAAATCTGTTTTCGGAGTACGGTACTGCTGGAAATGCCTTATCTAGCAATCTCTTGCTAGAGTATTGGTCATTTTTAGTTTCCCTGTTGAACACCTTAAATGTTCTGCGTTGGATGTGGTAGAGCGAATTTCGCGAACCGTTCATTTTGCAGTAACGGTGGTAATTTCTCCATCCTCTAACCAAGGGTTGCAGTTTCGCTGCTTTTACCTTGGAACCATAGTTGGAGCAGTTGACGATGGCTTTTACTTTCTTGCGGAATGCTTTAAAGTTATCCGCTGATGGGATGCTTCTGAACTTTCCGTTACTTTGCACTTTGAAGTGCCAGCCGAGAAAATTAAATCCATCTGTCGCGGCGGTTATCTTGGTTTTCTTTTCACTGATATTCATTCCTCTTTCTGCAAGAAACTGGCTGATTCTTTCAAGTATTTCTGTTGCGTTATCTTCGGGTTTAAGTATTATTACCATGTCGTCCGCATATCGGATTGTTGGTTCTATTATTTTTGAAAGAGGAGTTTTTTCAGTTATCCTGAACCCTTGGCTGTGATATCTGACTATTCCTTCTATCCCGTTGAGTGCAATATTGGCTAATAATGGGCTTACTACTCCACCCTGTGGTGTTCCCTGTTCTGGGAATTCCGGGTTTACTCCAGCTTTGAGGCATCGGAAGATACCTTCCTTTATACTTTTTGGAGCGATGAGATTATCCATTATAGTTTTGTGGCTTATTCTGTCGAAGCATTTTTCTATGTCAATTTCTATGACTCGTTTGTCTTTTCCATTACTAGTAGAGTTTAGGTGATTGAACACAGACATCTGTGCATCGTGTGCACTTCTGCCTGGTCTGAATCCATAACTTCTAGAATGGAAAGTTGCTTCGTGCGCTGGTTCTAAGGCAAACTTTGCGAGGCATTGCCATGCTCTGTCTGCTATAGTTGGGACTTTCAAAATTCGGAATGTTCCGTCTTTCTTTGGTATCGGGATTTCCCGTAGCTTGCTATGATGCCAATTGAAGCAATTGGTCTTGAGGTTTTCCTCAAGTGCGAAGCGTTCTTCAAATGTGAGGGACGCTTTACCATCAATACCCGCAGTCTTTTTACCAGCGTTAAGTTGAGATACTTGACGAATCGCCAAAAATCTTGCAGCTTTGGATTTCAGAATCAGTTTCTGGAGTGACCGCGCTTTCCGCTTGTCGTCTGCTTTAACTGCTTTGAACAACCTAACTTGTAGGCGGAATAAGTCTCGGCGGAATTTCTTCCAGGGGAGGGTCTTCCAAGATTCACTAGTCTTATGACTGTGCCTAATCATACTCTACTCATGCGTGATTGTTTTCTGAACACCTCAGCGAAATTACTCGCTGTCCTACCCGAATTAAGAGAGTTCCGTATCTCGTCATACCTACCTTGGGTTCGACCTCCCAGGACTCTTAATTCGTTTTTATTCGTTCCTCGGATGAGATATATGTGCCGTCAGGTGTAACCACTTCAACCGTTAGAACCTCTTACTCTTGCTGCTTGCAACTCAATCATCAGCGAGGTTTTATCTCTAACCAAGTCAGGGTTTTGCGTTATGCCCTGCTCCGACATAAGTTGCTTTTCTAGGTTCTATTTCACCTTGTACACTCCCTGTTAACGCCAGTGTCAGCCCATAACAGCCGTCTGGTTGCGTCCTGTTCCCAGCTTCACTCTGTAGAATTCCGAGTCTACTCGGTGTGGGCAGGTAAGGAGTCACCTCTGAGTTTGAGGGGAAGGACTTTCACCTTCATCCTGTCCGAAGTTCAACTTGTTGACAGTACAACGAAGTTGACATGTCTATTTACGGGCTGATTACCGATATTCAACATGTAACGAATCGCACTAAGTTTTATCATGCCATTCTCCGTTTGCCTCTAGCAGAGTTTCCAAATTATCCAATACCAGCAAATAGCGTCCTGTTCGCAAATTATTACAAACCGCTGTTAATAAATCTGCTTCTTTTTCAGGTGTTGCTTTGCCTAACTTTTCCAATAACCACCGTCCCCAAACCGCAAAGGGGTAATTTTGGCTAAAAGTTGCCCAAACTTGCTTTTCAAAGCTTTGTGCAGTTGCATAGACTTTGGCAACTAGGGAAGATTTGCCATAACCACCAGTCCCGGTAATACCAATTAAACGCACGTTATCCCCCTGCAACCATTCTTGCATTTGGGCAAGTTCATCTATCCGCCCGTGCCAATTCTGGGTTTCAGGGGGTAATTCGTTGATAATAGAACTAACGGGATTTCTCTTTGTCCGTTCCCCTCCGGACGACTCTAGTCAAGATTGTGGCGGAGTGCCATAGTAGTTATGGGTATCCCCAAACTGATTAGTATTGTTATCACCCATTTTAGTTAGATAACCCTTACCACCGTAAATATTCTGAGTTTGGCTGCTATTATCTTGAACCCGGTTAATATTGATTTCATGAGCCATTGCTCGAATTTCCGCAGCAAATTCGGTATCATCCTTCATTTCATCTTCTAAATAAAACGCCACTTTATTTAAATGGTCTTTTGAGCCTTTTTCTACTTCCTGCAATGCTTCTGTAGCTTTGGGGTTTGGGCGTAACTTATCCCAAATCTTCTGGTGCAGTTCGTCCATCTTGGTAAGCGCTGTTTGGGTGAACTTTTCCCCCAGCTTACCGACACTGGACTCGAAAAACTTTTTGAAGGCAAATTCAGCGATCGCAAAAGCTGTTAAGGTTGTTACGGGGTCAGTCATACCTGTAAATCCCTCTGACACGGGTTGATTTTTATATAGCTTACACATTTTTATACAGAGGAACGTTCCGACTTTCCGCATTTTTGCTAATAAATTTTTAGCCCGACGACTCAATACGGTTCAGTTAAGATCAGAACGCCTGCGGCGATCGCCTTAAAAAGGGGTTCGTTCCAACGCTGTTGTGCATAACTCATTTGTTCCAATACTAGCAACGTCGTATTCTTGTCTATTGCAGGAGTTTAGATTACAAAAAGCAGTGTTGGCTAATACAGCACTATACAGTTTCCAATAAAAAACCCCCAGCGACGATCTGGAGGCTTATATTAGCGCTATTCATAACTCTTTTATTCCAATACTAGCGACGTGGTATTTGTCAAACCCTGTCTAAAGCAGGAGTTTAGATTACAAAAAGCTGTGTTGGCTAATACAGCACTATACAGTTTCCAATAAAAAGCCCCCAGCGACGATCTAGAGGCTTATATTAGCGCTATTCATAACTCATTTGTTCCAATACTAGCAACGTCGTATTTGTAAAACCCTTTCTAAAGTTGGAATTCAAGTTACAAAAAGCTGTGCTGACTAATACAGCACTATACAATTTCCAATTAAAAGCCCCCAGACCTGCTACTGGGGGCTTATGCCAAATTGCATCTTAGTTAATACCATTAGTTCCAATACTATCGTCGTCGTATTTTGTAAAACCCTTTCTAAAGTAAGAATTCAAGTTACAAAAAGCTGTGCTGGTCAATACAGTACTATACAATTTCCAATTAAAATCCCCCAGTGATGGTCTGAGAGCTTAAGCTAATGAAACATCTTTTCCAATATTAGCAAAGTCGTATTTTGTGAGACTTGTTATAAAGTAAGAATTCAAGTTACAAAAAGCTGTGCTGCTCAATACAGTACTATACAATTTCCAATAAAAAACCCCCAGTGACGATCTGAGGGCTTATGCCGAATGAACATTTCAATTAAACACTCCATTTGTTTCAATACTAACGATGAAAGGATTTTTAAGACCCTTTCTAAAGCAGGAATTCAAGTTACAAAAAGCTGTGTTGCTCAATACAGTACTATACAGTTTCCAATAAAAAGCCCCCAGGGACGGTCTGAGGGCTTATGCCGAATTATTAATACCCATTTGTTCCAACACTAACAATGAAAGGATTTGTAAAACACTTTCTAAAGCAGGAATTCAAGTTACAAAAAGCTGTGTTGCTCAATACAGTACTATACAGTTTCCAATAAAAAACCCCCAGTGACGGTCTGAGGGCTTGTGCCGAATTAATCTTTCAATTAAACACCCCATTTGTTTCAATACTAACGATGAAAGGATTTGTAAGACCCTTTCTAAAGCAGGAATTCAAGTTACAAAAAGCTGTATTGACGAATACCCTCCCCCTGATGGCAGTGCACAAAACAGGTAGAATTTTTTACGTATACAATAAAGAAATCCCCCGCAATCACATTGGATTACAGGGGATAGGAGCTTGTATTCAGAAAGCTGTTAGAGGGTGCGAGGGGTATCCAAAACAAACCGGGCGATAAGTCGTTCGCGCAGCGTGCGCTTTGCGCTTACGCTGATCGCATGTCCGTATCGCGCCTCAACATAATCCACAGTTTCCAATTAAAAGCTTCCAGACCTGCCACTGAGAGCTTATGCTGAATTAGCAACATATCTGTTCCAATACTAAGGCTGCGGTATTTTATAAAACCCTTTCTAAAGTTGGAATTCAAGTTACAAAAAATTGTGCTGGTCAATACATCACCATACAGTTTCCAATAAAAAACCCCCAGACCTGTTACAAAAGGCTTACACGAGACTACTGGGGGCTTATGCCAAAGTGAATTTCTTTATCAGTTAATTTCCAACAACCCATCTGGTGGCGTAATTTCAATTCGACCAGCTTCCAAATCCACCACTGGCACTATAGGTTTGACAAACGGAATCAAAAGATTCTTTTGACTTTTCTCCCCTTGTTTTTCTTGATGCAACTGTACTTCTAATAAATCATGACCAGCAGGCAGAATATCCACCACTGCACCAAGCAGTTCACCAGATTCCTGAATAAAAACTGGCAAGCCAATCAAATCCATAACGTGATATTCACCTTCTTGTAGTTGGGGGCGATCGCTCTGTTGAACCATCAACTTACACCCGCGCAACTCCTCTGCTTGGTTGCGATCTTCCACTCCCTCCAATTCAATTACGTACAAATTTTTACCTGGTATATAACGTCCTGATAGTAATTCTACGGTTTTTGGTTCAGTCTGATCAGGACGTAACAACCAACGTATTCCAGGCACCTCAAAGCGTTCCGGGAAATCCGTATCAGGATAAACCCGCATCTGTCCATCCAACCCTTGAGGTGCCACAATTGTGCCAATTTCCAGCCAGCCTTCAGGAGTGAGGAATGCGGAAGATGAGGAAGATGTTGCTTTCGCATCTCCCTTATCTGCCTTCTTCCTTATCTTTTTCTCTACGTTCTTGCGGTTTGTCATTCAACACTCAACTAAGCACTCACTGCAGCACGTTGATAAACCTGTTGTACCACTTTTGCCAAACGCTGCATACCCGTGGCAATTTCGTCATCACTTCCGGTAAGGCTAATACGGACACACTGGTGCTTGTGTTCCCACTCTTCCTCTAAGCCAGGGAAGAAAGTACTACCAGGGACAACTATAACACCTACTTGCTTGAGTTCTTGATATAACTCCCAGTCTGTTACTGGCAAATCCTGCAACCACAACCAAGCAAAAATTGCCCCCTCACCACGATGGAGGAACCAAGGTAAATCATTGGGCATCGCTTCGTTTAACGTGTTTTCCAAAACTGTAAACTTATTCTGATAAAACGGGCGAATCACCTGGACAGAAATATCTGCCAGCGCACCAGAGTTAATAGCACGCGCTGCGATCGCTTGTCCGTAGCGTGAAGCGTGGATACAAGCATTTGTTTGGAAACCCTCTAGAACTTGAATCACCCGTTCATCCCCAATCGCAATTCCAATGCGTTCTCCTGGCAATCCAGCTTTTGATAAACTCATGCAGTGCAAGATGTTATTGCCAAAGATTGGTGTCATTTCAGTAAAGTTCATCGCTGGGAATGGGGGGGCATATGCCGAGTCAACGAACACTGGTACATCGTAAGGCGCTGCAAGGGCGGCGATTTTTTTCACTTCATCATCGCTAAGGACATTACCAGTGGGGTTGCAGGGACGAGAGAAGATCACGCAACCAGTTTTCTCTGTAATCGATACTTTGCTAAAGTCGGGGCGATATTTAAACTTATGTGCGGCGGCGTCGATATCCAATGCAGGTTTATAAGCAATTAAAGCTTCTGGCACTAGGCAAACACCACCGTATCCTGTGTAGTCTGGGCTGAGTGGCAGAACGATTTGCTTAAGTTCACCGCTGGTGGTGTATCCCCCAAAAGAATTCGCAGCGTAAAAGTAGAGAGTTTGACTTCCTGGGCTGATAAGGATGTTGCGTTCAGTCAAATTCAACTTATATCGCCGATTAAAATCCTCAACAATTGCTTCAATCAGTGGTACATAGCCCTGACTTGGTCCATAGCGACAAACGACTTCACCATATTCTGGGCTAGCCAGCAATTGTGCTGTGCAATCCCGCCATAACTGTTCAACCTCAGGCAAAATCAAGGGATTACCAGCACTCAAATTTATCAACTGCTGCCCTGTATGAGCTCGTAAAGTTTCAACAATGTCCTTCATAATGGCTCTAACGCCAGTCAGGTTGGACATCTGGACGCCGAATTGAGTCAGGGCAGGGTTCATAGGCGATGAAAAAATAAACGTAATCTAATGGTGAGCAAAAAAGCTGCTAGCGCTTATATCCAATGTAACTACACAATGGCACTATCGTGTACAGCAATACTATTCAGATATAAATGTTTTAGTTATTGATGGTTTATTTTCATGACATCTTTAACAAAAGAACTCAGTTACACTAACCTGTAGCGTCCCTGTAGGGCATCTTTTGAATTCCTGATGAGGAGAACTAACCTTGAAAGTAAAAGCAGCAGTAGCTTACGAGTCTGGTAAGCCTTTAAGTATTGAAACAGTTGAATTAGAAGGACCATCAGCTGGGGAAGTGATGGTTGAAATTAAAGCCAGCGGAGTTTGCCACACCGATGCTTATACTCTTTCTGGTAAAGATCCTGAAGGTTTATTCCCAGCAATTTTAGGACACGAAGGCGCAGGTATTGTTGTAGAGGTGGGCGAAGGGGTTACTAGCGTCAAGCCAGGAGATCATGTTATTCCTCTATATACCCCAGAATGCCGTAGTTGTGAATATTGTCTGAGTCTGAAAACCAATCTTTGTCAGGCAATTCGCACGACTCAAGGGCGCGGTGTTATGCCTGATGGTACCAGTCGATTCTCCATTGATAACCAGATGATTCATCACTACATGGGGACATCCACTTTTTCCAACTATACGGTACTGCCGGAAATCGCCGTGGCAAAAATTCGGGAGGATGCGCCGTTTGATAAAGTTTGTTACATTGGCTGCGGCGTGACAACAGGAGTTGGTGCAGTCATCAATACAGCAAAAGTCGAACCGGGAGCAAATGTGGTGGTTTTCGGTTTGGGTGGTATTGGTTTGAATGTCATCCAAGCGGCGCGGATGGTAGGAGCAAATATGATTGTGGGGGTAGATCTCAATCCCAACAAAAAAGCTCTGGCAGAAAAATTTGGCATGACTCACTTCGTCAACCCCAAGGAAGTTGAAGGAGATTTAGTTCCTTACCTGGTTGACTTAACTAAAGGCGGCGCAGATTACAGTTTTGAATGCATTGGTAATGTGAATATTATGCGCCAAGCCTTGGAATGTTGTCACAAAGGTTGGGGAGTCAGCGTGATTATCGGCGTTGCTGGTGCTGGCCAGGAAATTAGCACCCGTCCTTTTCAACTAGTGACTGGGCGTGTGTGGAAAGGTTCAGCGTTCGGTGGTGCAAGAGGACGCACTGATGTACCAAAAATTGTTGATTGGTATATGCAGGGCAAGATAAATATTGATGATTTGATTACCCATGTGATGCCAATTGAGCAAATAAATGATGCTTTTGAATTAATGCACAAGGGTGAGTCAATTCGCAGTGTAGTGACGTTTAATTAGGTGAACTACCCCACCCTGCCTTTGGCGGAGGGTGGGGCTTCTGTACTCACAGGGGAGTGCCGCAACTTAGACTTTCGCCCAAGTTTTGGTCTTACCTCCCCTCCTACAGCACCAGACGGCTGAACCATCCGCCCTTACGGGTTCGCCAGTTGCTCCACTTGGGGAGACCCCAAGACCGCACTAGCTCACCTTTAGCACTTCGACACCGCTCAGTGCAAGCATTCTGATACCCTCTGCTCTAATATTGATGGCTGCATTTCCATCGCGATCATGGTGAGTGAACGACACGTAGGGTGGGCAGTGCTTAGCAAAACCCGGATGTGGTCAGCAAAATACGGTAAGCACTGCCCACCCTACAATACTTAAGATTTTTCATAAATCATTTAGGATTGCTATAACTGCCAGAGTTGGATGGAATAACACAAATGGCGTTCAAAAATTGTGCGTGCTGCTAACCCCTCGACAATTGGTTTGTCCAGCCAGCGCTTAAATGCCCAACGTCCTAATGCGTGTAATGGTGGGACGGCGATCGCCACAACATCACTAATATATTTCATGGTAGTCAGCCCAAAACTACGAAAATAATCAAGAGATAAGTCAATCGTTGGTGCAACCGAGTTTGAGATGTCCTCAGCTTTGATTAAAGTGAACCCAGCCCGTTCCAAAGCTTCCTGAAGATCACTTGTTACATGACAATTGGAAAAAATACCTTCCTGGTATTCAGGATCAGAGCGCATCATATCGGCAATCAGCAAGTAGCCGCCACTACTCAATAAACGAGCCGCACCCTGAGCCAAATCGTCAACAGCAATATATTGGCTGCTTTCGCTGAACAGGATGAGATCGTAGGAGTGGGTTTGTTGAAAATCTTCAAATCTCGTTAAGTAGAAAGGTACTTGACCATTGGTATTCTTAAGAAACTTCTCTTGTTGAAGTGCGTCGGGTGCTAATCCCTCAACAGCGAAACCGCGTTCCAAAAGGTATTTCGCATTACCACCAATACCACAGCCTACGTCAAGCACGGTGCTTATTCCCTGTGGGATAAAACTGAACAGTTTGTCTGTATAAGCTTGTTGAGCTGCACGCAGAGAAGTTAGAGTTAATTCCTCACCACTGTGAGGTAATGTTTCCCAATACCCATAATGGAGATAGGAGGAACCTGTGACTCCCATATAGTAATCTATCGCTGCATTTTGGTAGCGAGTTGCTTTCGGAATATGAATTGATTTTGGTTTCTGCATTTAGGGTTAGAGTTGGTGGATAGGCTTGCACATTTCTTTTTAATAATACGAGCGATCGCGCAAGCGTGTTCCGTATCAGTTCCCCAAACTTTACTTTATCATTAAGTGCTCTTTTACACTTGAAAAATATAAAACTAAATGCGTTTCACCATAACGAAATTACCTTCTATCTTCGTTGCGTAAGTCGAGAGTGGTTTTGTGGCTGGACCAGTTTGTGCCTTACCGTCAAGTTTAAATTCTGAAGCGTGACAAGGACATAAAAATATTCCTTCCTTATTCAGCCATTCTACTGTACAACCCATATGAGTGCAGGTAGGATTTACAGCTATCAATTTTTTACTTTTAGAAGTCCCAACTACTAAGACTGAACCAATTGGTGACTTTTCATTTAATAACTGACCAGCTTTATCCAACTCTGCTACCGTCCCCACCTTTTGCCAATCTCCAGATGCTGATGATATTGTTGTAGTTTTTGGCCCAGAAGCCCTAACTTTCATAAGTAGGCTACTTACTAAAGAACTTACACCAATCAAAGTAAAAAAATAACGACGTTTCATTGTATATAAATTCTACAGAACAACATCTAAACCATTTTTGGAACATGTAACATTTTATAACATGCTATTAAAGAGTAAGGAAAAATAAAAAACTTTTTTCTTACTCTTTTGCTTTTCAAAATCTTAAAAAAAGGAAAATTAATTCTAAGGAAGGCTATTGCGCAGGCGACGCAAACAATTTACCGATGCAACACAATCACAGCCAAACATAGCTACAGCAGCATCGCTTTCTGCATCTGTCACTCCAAGCAGAGCCTTTTCGTTATTCACGTCGGTAGCGTTAATCTCTGGTGCGCCTTTCTTCAAATGAGACAATTGTTTAGCATTAGCGCAAAAATATTTACCGAGTTTTGGATGTTTTACACAAGCTTTTTGACCTTCTGCTGATACTGGTGTAGTAGCAGCGTCTGTACGTTTTACAGGTTGTGGATTGACTGGTTGACCGGCTGTGGTAACTTTACTAGTCATTACCAATGAAGCGAGAGAAAGCAAAGCTGTGGATTTGGTAGTCAAAGCTATAAACAGTTTTTTCATGCAATTTTCCAAGATGTGGGTTGACAATTAAACGTTGATGTTCTCTACTCAGGCTTGGCAGAAAAACAATATTTTCAAAGAACCAGGATCCTCAAAACAATTTACCTATCATATACGCTATGAGATAAATTGCTATTTTAGACTCACAGATTCTTGACAAACTAGTAAAAAAAATCAAAGTCAAATTTTTGATTTTTTACTTTGTATCTCTTACATTTCTTTCTGGCCCAAACAGGATATTTTTCATGTTTCTACATCCTTAAGAGTGACTTAGTAGAGAAATAGCAATCGATTATACTTGTACTTTCTTGTTTGCAATTATTCTTTGACCAGATGCTAAGTAGCCATCATGAACTGCGTACACCAGAACACATGAAAACATTTCTCCCTCACTCCCTCACTCCTTATTTTCAAGTCAGGTAGCCGTAATTAAATATAAAATAAAACCTCACCCTCAATTCCTCTCCGAAATCGCGGAGAGGGAAGCCGGAGGCAGGGTGAGGTTTTATGTTTAATTTGACCTACTTACTTATTTTCCAGCCACACTTAGTTCCTCCCCTGACACCAGGGACTCAACAAGAACCTGATCAAGTTCCCGACCAATCAATACTAATTTCGTTTGACGGGGTTCGTGGGGTTGCCAAGCACGATCATAAAAGTAGTCAAATCGATTACCGACACCCTGTAATACCAGACGCATGGCTTTTTTTGGAACTGCTACAAATCCCTTAATTCGATAAATTTCTTGCTGTTGTACCAATGTTTGTAAACGTTTAACCAATACAGACGGCTCAAATGTTTGGTCTAGTAGTAGTTGCACTGCATTAATTCCGTCATCATGTTCGTGTTCGGCTTCGTTATCGTGGTGACTGGGGCGACTATCCAAGTTGTCTTCTACTGCAGCGTTAAAACCGAGTAACAGATCGCAATCAATTTTACCGTCCTGGCACTGAATGAGTTTTACACCACCAGACAAGTTCTGCTTTAACCACTGCTGCACTTTAACTTGGGTTTGGTCATCAACGCGATCGCTCTTAGTCAACAACACCAAGTCCGCACAAGCAAGCTGATCTTCAAACAGTTCTTCAATTGGTGTTTCGTGTTCTAAACTATCATCGGCTTGCCGCTGTATTTCAAAAGCTTCTAAATCACCCACAAATTGATTCGTTGCTAAAGCCTCACAGTCCACGACGGTGATTACGCTATCCACTGTAGCGCCCGTGCGAATTTCCGGCCAGCGGAAGGCTTGCACCAATGGTTTTGGTAGTGCTAGTCCAGAGGTTTCAATTAACATGCAGTCAATGCGATCGCGTCGCTTCAGCAATTCTTGCATCGCTGGTAAGAATTCCTCTTGCACCGTGCAGCACAAGCAACCGTTGGTGAGTTCAACAATGTTGCTGTTGGGGTCTTCTTCATCGTCACAGACTTGACAGTCACGCAAAAGTTCGCCATCAATTCCGACTTCTCCAAATTCATTCACCAAAACAGCAATGCGTCGTCCCTCATTGTTTTGCAGTAAATGGCGAATTAATGTCGTTTTGCCTGCGCCAAGAAATCCTGTAATGACTGTGACGGGAATTTTATGCATATAAAGTGTGTTGTTTGTTGATCGTTAATTTTGGAATCAGTAGAAAAAAGTTCAAACCGCAGATATCATGCACTGTTGCCAGCGTTAAAATCCAATTCGTTCTGAGTTAAAGTTGTGTCGGGTTGGGTGCAAGCACTAATTCATATTTACATTCTGCAATGCCGCCGAGGATGAAGGAGTTTGGTTGGCAAAGTTTTGGTCTTTCAATTCTGTGCGTGAGTTTGCCCGCACAGCGCGGAACATTCCAAATCGACATAACCCTACACCAAACGCCAAACGCATCAACAACAACGTCGGCACCTCGCGCACAGACTTGATAAAACCAGACAGTCCAAAACGCAGAAATCCGCTTGGTCGAATCACCCCTTGCCAAATCGAATCCAACCAAGAAGGAAGCGTTTCTTTTGTCCAGTCTGCCGTAATCACTTCCCCCTCGACAAATCCCGTCGCTGCCAAAAGCTCGGCAAAGCCTTCAATACTGGAAAAAGCTGGATGAGACCACTGATCAAGGAGTTGTTGCATGACTGGTTTTTCCCAGAAATTTAGAGGTTTTTGGCGGTCATCCTTCTGATTCCAGTCAGCTACAACCAATATTCCACCGGGCTTTAGCACCCGCATTAATTCAAGCGCAAAAACGGCTTTATCGGGCATGTGAGGACCTGCTTCAATCGACCAGACCACATCAAAACTGGCATCTGGAAACGACAACGCCATCGCATCATCGACTGCAAACTGGGCGTTTAGCCCTTGGGGCGTTAACTCCTGAGCACGCTTCACTTGCTGTGGACTGATCGTAATCCCTGTGACGGCAAACCCATAATCTCGTGCTAAAATCCGGCTGCTGCCCCCGATACCACACCCAACATCTAACACGGTAGTACAAGGGGGTAATTTATCTAAACCACCCCATTTAACCATTTCATGTACAAAGTCAGATTTAGCAGCTAGAAAATCCTTCCGTCGTGGCGGCGAACCGTAGTGACCAAGGTGAATGTGTTCCCCCCAATAAAACTCTAGGATGCCGTCATTCGTCCATTGATCGTAGGAATTGGCGACTGTGTTTGAGGATTGATACTTACGGGCACTCAGGAGATAACCGCCAATTCCAATCACCAAAACCACAAGAAAACCAATTACAAAATATAATAAAGTTGACATTGTTTTGAACGATCCTGTACGCCTACCCTAGATAAAATTTTGGCACGAATCCCGTAGCCATGAATTTTATAGCATGAACTCTTGACCTATTTAATTCCAACTGCCTGTGCAGTTCAACTCATCGGTCGTCTGGGAATGAACCGAATCAGACGAGCGCTCGCAATGGAAATCGTCCTAGACATCGACATTGCTATGTTTTGAACACCTCGAATAATTTTCCCTTGAAGTACCCAGGGCTTCTGTTTGACTTCGGGCAGAGGTGTTTGTTTGACAAAGGGATGAACAGCAGTGGGAATCTTCCCAGTTCGGTGAAGATAGAATTTCGGCATGATGAAAAACCCGAGTAAAAATCTAGTAAAGATGTGATTTGAACATTAAAGAACTCTATGTATCAGTAGGTAAGACGATTGGCATTTGTATCTTCTGAAAAATTGGGCTGGGGCTGAAATTCTGTCCATCTTTTGCAGACCTGTTCATAGCATTGGGGTGGGGTGATGGGTAGGTTTTTCAGGTAAAAGAACGTCGCTTGGTTAAAAGATTCCAGCAATAACAAGACTTCGGTAGTAGGATTGTAAGTATCCACGGCTTCCAAAATATGAGCATTCATAAAGTGATTGCGCAAAATTACGGTGTCGGGAGCAGCTAACCAAGCATTTAAGAAGGCAGCTATACGAATACGTGGTATAAAAGAAACTTTGAAAGTTTCCCCTGCTACTCCAATTGCAGGGGAATTGGTGCTGCAAACGATGACACCGCGTTCGCCTCCCAAATACCCCACCCAGGCGTTGTAACCAATCACCAACAAATTTGTGGCAATCAAGCCTTGCTGCCAGTCCAAAGCATCGGAAGTATGACTCATTGATGCCTCCTTAAGGGGGTTAAACAGAGTAGATGGCGTTGCAGATTAAGAATATGAATTTAGTCTCCCTTGGTAATATTTACTTTGGTAAAATTTTGGCTGCATCAACCATATTTTTAATTGATGGAATCACCCACAATCAGGATTTACCCAAATTTGTTGGACGGGTAAATTAGCAATTCTCGTGCGTAATTGGGAAAGCATTTGTTCGGTAGTGGAACAGGAGTGCGTACGTCACTCGCTAGCCCCTAAGGGGCAAAGCTCGCCGGGGGGAGTATCCCCCCGGCAGACTTTGGCGCTGCGCAAACGCTCAAATTCAAAATTCGTCTTGAAAAGTTTTGCGCCGGGAAACCCCTTCGGGTATCTCCTGCGGAGACGCTACGCGTTCGCCCTTGGCGTGCGCTTGCGCTTACGCAGTCGCCTACGGAGGGAGACCCTCCGTAGGCGACTGCGAACCCGAAGGGAGAACCCGATAGCCGTAAGGCGTGGCGTTAGCCATAGGGTGGAGCCTTGTACCCAGAATTAATGAATTCAAAATTATTCTTCATTTTGTTCGCGCAGCGTGCCCGCAGGGCATACTTTGAACTTTGAACTTTGAACTTTGAATTCAAAAAAGGTCACAATTGGTGCATCCAAAAACGCAATTTATACTTCAAATTAATCGCCTACCGTCTTATAAAAAGCTGCAATTTGTAGCGTCTTGATATGTGAGCCTCGGAGAATGTAAAGCGTAGTCGTTGTAGAAAAGTTCATAAAAATACTTATCTGTGCCTCGCAGATCTACAAAATTTACAAGTGACCCTGAGCGTTTGCGTAGCGCCAAAGTCTGCCGGGGGGATACTCCCCCCGGCGAGCTTTGCCCCTTAGGGGCTAGCCGAAGGGTCAACTGCGGCGGGCGTTCTGACTCACAAGGCAAGCCTTGATTACAGCTGCGGGACAGCGCCGGATTCACACCGGACTTTCCCCGTTACCTCTAGTGGCTGTTCCCCACTAGAACCGAGATTCTTTTGAATATTAACACAACTTTGACACTCTGCAGTCTAAAGACGAAGCTCCCCCGCTCTCGGCTTCTTTTAGGTGGTTTGCTTGCCTAAAAATCAATAGTCGATCTATACTGGCATTCGTTATTCATCGGAGCAAGTTTCATTCTTTACCAAAACTTGCTCTGTTGTTGCTATTGGACAATTATTGTAAATTTTAATGAAGTGTGAATTTTTTAGAGTTACCAGCGTTCAATCACATTGACATGACAATTTATCCACATTGCCTATTCTAATTGACAATTTTTTCCACTTTTTGCAATTATTTTTTCTACAATTCATCTACCCCTTCTCCTATGCAAGCTCCATCCACACTCTCAGAGGACTCCACAACGGATATCCATGTTGTTCGTCGCGATGGTTCGACGACACCGTTAGAAATTAATAAAATTCGCACAGTGGTTAATTGGGCTTGTCGCCGAATCCAAGTAAATTCGATTGCCCTAGAAGCACATCTTACAACTCGATTACGTCCTGGCATTACGACGCGAGAAATTCAAGATAATTTAATTCGCTGTGCCTTGGATTTGTGTAGTCCACAAGAACCTGATTGGCGCTATGTGGCAGGACGTTTACATATTTGGAGTTTGTGGAAAGATACTAAAGTTAGTCGTGGCTATCAGTATGGACAGTATGCTCGGACTGTACAAGCAAAAGTTTTAGAAGGGCAGTATGATCGCCGGATCTTGATCTACACTCCAGAAGAGTTAGAGATTGCTAACACTTGGATCAATCCCGACTGGGATACCGATTATGATTATGCAGGAGCGGTATTACTGACGAAGCGATATCTCCTGGCGAATGAGTTACCCCAAGAAGCATTTTTAACTTGTGCACTCTTGATAGCCTCCGTAGAAGCACCAGAAAATCGACTAACCTGGGCGCATAGATTTTATGAGGCGATCGCCCGTCGTCAAATATCTTTAGCAACGCCCATTCTGGCGAACTTGCGGATTCCCAATGGTTCTCTTGCCAGTTGTTTCATTACGGCGATGGATGATAATTTGGAAAGCATTTTTGGCAGTATTCATGATGCGGCTCGGATTTCCAAAAATGGTGGCGGTGTGGGCGTGAATCTGTCTCGTATTCGGGCAACAGGCAGTTGGGTGATGGGCAAAGCCAATGCATCAGGTGGTGTGATTCCTTGGATTAAATTGTTGAATGATACGGCGATCGCAGTTAATCAAGGTGGACGCAGAGCAGGTGCTGTCACTGTGAGTCTGGATGTTTGGCATTTGGACTTACCCGAATTTTTGGAAATGCAAGCAGAGAATGGTGACGCGCGACGCAAAGCTTATGACGTGTTTCCCCAACTGGTTGTCAGTGACGAATTTATGCGGCGAGTAGCAGCAGATCAGGAATGGACATTGGTTGATCCCTATGAGGTACGAACTCGTTTAGGTATTGAACTGGCAGAATTATGGGGTGAAGCATTTGAGAATACATATCATAAAATTGAAGCTAGTTTAGAAAGTGAAATTACACTTTACAAACGGGTGAATGCTCGTCTTTTATTCAAACAGGTGATGCGAACCCAATTAGAAACTGGGATGCCTTATTTGTGGTTCAAGGATACTGTAAACCGAGCTAATCCCAATCAACATGAGGGCTATATTCCTGGTGGAAACCTGTGCCAGGAATCCTGGTCAAACGTGAAACCTGGTGAAGAGAGTCATACATGCAATCTTGTGAGTATTAATCTAGCAAATCTAGAGAATGAACAGCGAGAAGAGATTTGTCAGATTGCAGTACGTATATTAGACAATACGATTGAACTCACCTCACCACCCTTTGCTGCTAGTGCCACCCACAACGCCAAATATCGCACAATTGGGGTAGGCTGTATGGGATTAGCCGACTGGCTCAGCATACGTCATCTCACCTATACCCGTCTTCAGGAAATCAGTGATTTATTTGAAGATATCGGTTATTATTGCACAGCAGCATCAATGGAACTGGCGAAGGAAAGGGGGGCGTATCCTGCTTTTGCGGGTAGTGAATGGAGTAAGGGACATTTAATAGGAGCAAAGCCTGTGGATTGGTTTTTGCAACACGCAAGTCAACCAGAACGCTTCTCAAAACTGAGTCAGGATATCAAACAACATGGTATTCGCAATTCACACATTACCGCCATTGCACCCAACACTTCTTCATCTTTAGTTCAAGGTTGTACAGCCAGTGTATTGCCCGTTTACAGCAAATTCTTCTATGAACAATGGGCAAAAGGTACTGTCCCTATCGCACCACCTTATATTCGGGACAATTTATGGTTCTATGTCGAAAATAAGACAATGGATCAGAAAAAAGTGGTGAGAGCGATCGCCACAATTCAACAATGGATCGACACTGGAATTTCAATGGAACTGCTGTTTAACCTGAATGCTGGAGTCTATTTCCCTGATGAACCTGAGCGCTGTCTGGTGGCTGTTGATATTTTTGAAACCCTAATGCTGGCTTGGGAATTGGGTTGTAAAGCAATCTACTACATTCGCACTGTGCAGAAAGATAGTTTCAAAGAATCGAACGAGCAATGTGTTGCTTGTGCAAACTGAACAGCAGTCATCAGTAAACACTTAACAGTTATCAGTTATCAAGCATAGGCAATGGGCATTGCCCCTTGCCCAATCCCCATTGCCCAAATAAAAAGTGAAAACTAATCAAAACAGAATTAAAATGTACCAACCAAGACAATCATTAATGCCGATTAATCCCGTTTTTAATCCGAACGGGAGTGATGATACAGGAAACCGTTTGATATGGTTTGGGGAGACTACTAACTTAATGCAATTAAACGACGTTCGCTACTCGTGGGCTGTGTCTCTCTACCGTCAAATGCGTGAGAACTTCTGGGTTCCCGAAAAAATTGATATTACTCAAGACGTAACAGATTACGTCAATCTCACCCCTAAAGAACGACGTGCATTTGATGGCATCCTCAGCTACCTGACGTTTCTCGATTCGGTGCAAACCTGTAATGTGCCTCACATCAAAAATAGCGTCACCGCACCCGAAATTGCACTGTGTATGGCGGAACAAATTTCCCAAGAGGCAATGCACAATCAGTCCTATCAATACATTATTGAAACGGTGATTCCGAGCGATCGCCGAACACACGTCTATGATTTTTGGCGGAGCGATCGCGTTCTCAAACAACGATGCGAATTTATTGCTAGACTATACCAAAAGTATGTTGATTACCCGACACCAGAGAATTATTTCGTCTCACTGTTAGCAGATTACTTGTTGGAAGGATTGTATTTCTACAACGGGTTTATATTTTTCTACAATCTGTCCTCACGGATGCTCATGTCTGGGAGTGCCGATATTTTTAGAATGATTAACCGAGATGAACTTTCCCATGTTCGGCTGTATCAAAAATTGATTCCAGAAGCGATGCAAATTTTCCCCCACAGCCGTGAACAAATCTATGAAATGTTTGCGAACGCCGTTGAGCATGAATGCAAGTGGACAGGACATATTGTCGGAGATGATATTCTTGGCATTACGGCAAACAGTACAGAACAGTACACAAAATATCTGGCAAATACTCGCTTGAAGGCGATCGGTTTAGAACCATTATTTCCAGAAGCTATCTACAAGAAAAGTCCCTATGCTCACTTGGAACGTTTCTCAGATACCAAGAAAGAAGGCAACACGAAAGCAAACTTCTTTGAAGCAAGTGTGACTAGTTACGTCATGTCCTCAAGTGTTGAAGGTTGGGATGATTTCTAAGAGGGGTTTATAAAATACTGGTTTAGATGTAGAGACGCGAGATATCGCGTCTTTAAAAATACGTCGGCTGCTTGTTGTTAATAGTCAAGTTTACTTTGCGTGTATCCTACTTTTACTTTGTTGACACGTTCTTTGGTTCTACTCTCCTGCTGCTTGCAAGGTATCAGCATAAAGTTTATTACTAACACGGAAACCTACCTGTAGGATCAAGTCATCAAGTACAGGTTTCACAGTTGGGATCAGCCCTTTGTGTTTAGCTTCAATTAGAATTCCTAACAGCCCAGTAATATTGAGTCCATATCTGGACGCGACTTTTCTGCCACGTCGTTCGTCTAGTAGCAGCAAATCTGCCCCTAACTCAATAGCCAAAACAATAGCTTCTGCCTCGCCTTGATCTAACTCTGCTAAGAGTGATGTTACCAAGGTACGGTTAATTACCTGTTGGTGTTGAATCCAGGATAAGGTTTGTACTTCACTAGCACCAGGCACTGCATAGTCTAGATTTACCATCTCATCGTAAACTGCTTGGGGAATGATGATGTTGCTGTAAAGTTGTTGCAACAGATTTAGTTGTCCAACAGCAGCAAGGTTAGTGATTGGTGAAGTGTCACAAACAACAATCACAGTCTGCCCATTTCCCGTAAAGTTTTTAGGTCAGCTTCAAACTCTTCAACATCATAATGAATACAAATTCCGCGACTAGCAATTTCGCGTTGAAACTCAATTAAATTCATTTCTGCTAAACGACGCGCTTTCCCAATGCTGATTTTTTCTTGTTGGAACAACATAATCGCAATTTCTAGCTTTAATTCAGCTTCTGAAATTCCAGCTGCAGTAAGAATGTCATCGGGAATAACTACACTCATTGTGTTTTCTTTAAATAAGGTTTACCATTTTCAGCTTAGACGATTCCTGTGGTTAGCCTTTGCGTGTTCACTGAAAGTTGTGCAACCATCTGTGCACGCGACGAAACCTCAAGCTTACGGAACATTCGCTTTAAGGCTTGCTTGACAGAATTTTCCGTGATCCAAAGTTCAGTCCCAATTTCTGCGTTAGTTCGCCCCAAAGCAACCAACTCTGCAATTTCTAATTCACGAGGCGTTAAGCGATTGGTTCTAAAGGAGGGGGGAAGCGATTTTGCTGCACAAACACTTTGTGAACGCACTGTCGCAGTCCAAACAGATAAGTGCAAACAGATGGCACTCAAATCGACTAGATTTTGAGTATCAAAAACAGGCATTGACTTTTCACGTGTGCAGCCTACTACACCCACTAATTGACCGCGATTTATGATTGGTCCTGCCATCACATGCCAATGATCCGCACGGGGACAGATTAATTTCCAAGCCTTGGGTGATGTCACTAATGCTTCGTGGACAGGAGCATGACGCTCCACCAAATAACGCGCCACAGGATTATGTTCGATTGAGAGTGCAATTTTCAATATTTTCTGAAGATTGCGATCTGTTAAGGGCAGTTGGTCGAAGAAAAAAATCCCCCATCGTTTCGCTGCAAAATACTCACCAATTTTTGGCACGACTTGCGATCGCAGATCATGTTCGCTATGAGTTTGGTTGATGGCTTCAAACAGAAATCCCAAAGAACTAGTCATAAGTGAAGTGGTCTCAAGTGTACCCGATCGAGGTCTAGAAGCATCATCTGTACTCAGTCTATATTAGCTTTAATCTTAACAATCACTTGATATGACCATCAATTCGGAAATTGATCGTGATCGCGCTCCCATCCGTTCGATGCAAATCGGCTTTTATGCGACTTCAGTCATCTTTAACCTCTGCTTGATTGCTCAATTATTAACGGTTGGAGTCGCTTACTTTGTTAATCCTGGATGGTGGGATATTCATGTTTGGCTAGTCCGAGCATATAGTGGACTGTCATTACTATTACTGGGATGGTCGTTCATCACCCCATTCTCACCCCAAATACGACGTCTCACCGCAACTCTACCAGTGCTGCTTGGACTACAATTTTGCAGCATTCATCTCAAAAGTCCTTTACACCTAGAGGTACTACATCCTTTAATTGGATTTGCGTTACTCTACGTTTCTTCAAGTGTTGTACATCGTGTATGGCGCAGTCTATCGCCCACCCATCAGCAAAATGAGCAAGTTTAAGAGGTAGAAATGACGCAAGATGCAATCTTTGGTCCCTTCTTCGCAACAGTGTTTCTGACACTCCTAGTCTGGGTGTATATGTACATCCGCCGGATCAGTTTCATCACAAGCCTAAAGACTCGCCCGCAAGACCTTGATCCTGGCACACTGGCGCAGATCTCGCCACCAAACGTATCCAATCCATCAGATAACCTAAAAAACCTGTTCGAGATTCCGGTACTTTTTTATGCACTCGTGCTATACCTGTTCATCACAAAGCAAGTGGATGCAGTGTATGTGAACGCCGCATGGCTATTTGTTATATTTCGCACATTGCATAGCGCCGTGCATTGCACATTCAATCTGATCATGCTTCGGTTCTACCTCTACCTATTTGCCACACTCGCGGTGTGGTTCATCGCGATTCGCGCAGCCCTTGTCCACTTCAGCTGAGGTTACTAGCCGCCGCTTATCTTGGTCGTTAGGTGACTTGAATCCTTGGTGAAGGCAGTGACCTAAATCCTATCTGTCAGTATTTTGCGCGGTTAAAATATCGGGTATATTCCTCACTTTTTAGCCATTTGTGAAACAAGATCATGACTGAACAAGGCAAGAAAAAAGAAAAATTTCAGGATAATTTAGATGATAAATTACCAACTTGGACAGGCATTATTAAACTGATTATAGAAACGATCGACAAACTAATTTGGTTGGTAGTACTTGGTATTATTGCTGCAATCGTTGGAACTCTTGTTGTCTCGCAACACCCAAAAGTTCCCGCGATTCTTCCTACCGATGTACCCGTGATCAATCCTGTGCGTTGGGACAAGGTTGATCAAGCAATTCGCTCTGACTTAGAGACTGCACACAATAAAGTTGAGCAATTCGCATCCAAGAAATTAGATGTATGGACAGATGAGTTGATGGTGAAAGTAGACAACAGTTTTCTTCCTTGGTATTTCGGGTACTGGAATCAGCAAGTTCTTGGTGTGCAATCTCTATTTCAAACAGCTTATCGATGGTTTAATGGCAATGCACTCACCGCTGAGGAAAAGCTCAATCAAGTTGTTGAGGCGGAGTTTACTAATCGAGTTTTGCAACCACAAATTGCTCAACTTCAAATCCAGAAGTTAACTGATGAGTCTTTCAATCTTTATATCAATACTCTTCAAAGTGAGCTTGATTTTACTCAACATCGCTTCAAAATTCCTCAAATAAGGTGGCAGCGATATCTTCAAGACATCGCACTGGTGACACGCGCAACAACTGAAAGTAATCGAGGTACTTCACTCGCCTTTAAATCAGCAGGTGGTACAGCTATTGTTGGAGGAGTAGCTGTGGAAAGAGGTTTGGCAAAAGTGGCAGGTAAAACTCTCACTAAGACTGTAGGCAAGTCCGTTGGTAAGTTCACTGGAAAAACTGTTGCCAAAGTGATTGCTAAAGCAGGGGGAACTGCTGGTGAAGCCGTGGGCGAAGCCGTTGCTGTTGCTACTGCACCAATTGTAGGTCCGATACTTGGAACAGTGATTGTTGCTTGGGACTTGATAGATCACTACCAAACGCGCAAAGTAAACGAACCAATCTTGAGAGCGCAAATAAAACAATACCTGACGAGTATGAAAGCTATCATTCTTACAGCAATTTTCAGGTAAATAGACCACAGTGGTTGAACCAACCGAAGGCATCATCTTCGGTAATGTAATTTACAGCAAGAGCCATTGCTTGGTCGAGTGATTCAGGGGTACGTGCCTCACAGG